>ENA-OWPA01000509-OWPA01000509.1-bioreactor-metagenome-genome-assembly--contig:-NODE-509-length-50099-cov-8.986666_pt1 | contig 50099 bp, 34 predicted proteins | sample MGYA00238139_ERZ651803 | MGnify/ENA primary metagenome ERZ651803 (study PRJEB26909, sample SAMN07631231) | bioreactor metagenome | isolation source: Switchgrass digestor | place: USA: Dartmouth...
TTTCCTGTTACTGAATCGGCAGTCTTTCCTTTCAGGATGAGATTACCGAACAATGCTGTGTTCTGCCATGCATTATTTGTACCGTCAAATACATTAATCGTACCAGCACGGGTTGCGCCCTTTGCATCATTGATCTGCAGTTCAAGACCAACGGTTGTATCATTTGCCGGTATTAATTTATCCCATGCTATTCTTGCTTCGATAATATAGCCGCCGTCAACGACCTTCGTCTTTGAATACAAACGTGTTAAATCGCCCTTGTCAGCAGTTTCTTCATTTTCATAATTGATACGGAACTGCAGGTCATCTGCACCAAATTCCTGTGTTTTATCGTTGTTCTCATCAAGGAAGATCTCTACAGAATCCTGCTCATATGGGTTAACAGAATCTTTTGATAAATTTTCATCCTTTACCTGGGCCAAAATGTACAAAGCCTTATCATCCCACATAGCCTTGAACTTAGCTGTGGTGTTTTCGGTTGTTGTGGAGTATTTCGGAACAATAGTCTTAGCTTCGCTCCATATTTTATCTACTTCTCCGTCGATTACGGGAGAACCGAACTGTGCAGCTGCTTCGCCATTTTCAGTTAAGCCGTAATCATCTGTCCAATATGGCTGGAACAGGTCAGGAAGTATATTATACAGATAACGATCCACGCAGGTCCAGTTATGAGCTCCGCCTTCCAATACCAGGTAGTAGAAGTTGCCCTTTCTGAGATCTGCAGAATATACGAACATATCAGTCTGCTTCTTCATTGCTTCGATCTGGGGAGTCATCAAAGAATATGCGACGTCAGCTGTACCTGTTGCGCAGAATATACGAATATCATCTTTGGTATAGCCCGCATTTTTGGCAATGGCCGCCAGATACTGAGCCACGATTTCATCGTTTGTTCCTTCGAAGTTGTAGCCTTCATTCTTTATAGTGTCTGTATCCTGCCAGCACGATAAGCTGATAGGTACATAATACTTAAAGTAGTCTATGCTATAAATATAGTTAAACCAGGTACAAGCCGAACCCATTGAGAATCCGCCAACAGCTCTGTGATCTCTTGCTGCGATCAGGTCTGCTTCACTTGTAGACTTTGCATATACGTTAAACATTCCTTCGATCGTAGGTATAATATCCTTCGTCAGTTCATTATGGAAATTCCTGATGCGGAAAAACATGTCTTCACTCTGCCTGTCAGGACTCCACGGATCTGTATTGTACCATGTCGGAGTAACGATGATCATCGGCTCCATCTTACCGTCAGCGATCAGGTTATCAACTACTCTCATAAGCTCGGTATTCTGACCAACACCGCCAAAGGCAGTATGCTGACTTTCGGACATACCATGGATCAGGTATAATACATTATATTTCTTAGTTTTATCATTTGCATCATATCCGTGAGGCAGATATACAAGCATATACTTGTTTAGATCTTTTGCTTCATTATCGTACGTATTTGTAGTGTAATCTACTCTTACGATAGATCCTCTTATGCTCTCAGGATCGGATGTCCTGTACTTCTTTGGTATATCTCTGCATTCCTTTTCATCAAAGGATTCGTTGTTATGAATCAGGTTGTCGATAGCAGCCTGCAGTCTGCTAAGCAGTGTGTCAAATGTTGCCTGCGTTGATGTTTTGTCAGCGATCGCAGCTTCTGATTCCTCAATAAGATCAGCAACTACGTTACCGTTGGAATAACGCCGCAGATCAATTTCCTTTGCACTTCTGACCAAAGATTTCAAATCATAAAAGTTTGGCTTTGATACTGAACCCTGGCCTTTACCTGTCAGGATCATTTCACCGAACTTGCTTGTATCCTGATAAGCAGTACCTGTAGTATCAAATATATTCAATGTGGCGATTCTCGTAGCTCCTGTTGCATCATTGATCTGGCCCTCCATGCCCATTACCATGCCGTTAGCCGGGGTCACAGACAATGCAATACGGCCCTCGACCACATATCCGCCATCTACGACCTTAGCAGCTGAATAAAGATTTGTCAGATCGCCATGGTCAGCTGATGTTTCGTTTTTGAAATTGATCCTGAACTGACAGTCATCTCCTTCATATATTCCGTTTCTCTTATTATCCTGATCCAGGAAAAATTCGACGCTGTCTTTCTCATAAACATTGCCTGAAGCATCGGAAAGATCAGCATCCTTTACCTGAGCCAGGAAATATACAGCATAGTCATCCCACAGAACCTTCATGGTTCCTGTCGTTGATGTACTGCCGGAAGTAACCTTCAGTTTTACAGGTTTGGCAAGGCTCCATACATTGTCGATCTCGCCGTCAATGTCCGGTGAGCCAAAGTATGCAACGACTCTTCCGTTCTTGTCAAAGCCGTTTTCATCTACATCTGTATCAGACCCGGAGCCTGAACCGGGACCTGAACCAGATCCTGGATCAGAACCAGATCCGGAGCCGGAGCCGGACCCAGCATTCGCATCAGTGCCAGTATCAGTATCAGTATCGGTCTCCTCTATGATCCCCAGGTCTTCCTTGACTTTCTTCAATTTTTCAGCAAGCCCCAATTTATCGGCAAGAGTTTGTTGCCCATCGGCGGTAGGAAGTTCCAATGCTTCCACAAATGCAGACGCCATTTGGGCAACTGTTACCGGACCATTATCTGGACTAAGCATGGTAAAGCCCTTGGCTTTCGCAAATCCTAATACGTCTTTATATCTGAAATCTTTTCCTTCTTTATATCCCATTGCTGTAAGCAGCACTTTATAAAGCTGCTGAGGAAGTAACTTATCGTTAACTCCGAATCTGCCATCCGGGTATCCGATAAATCCGTACTGCGGATTAGCTTTGAGATATGCCAGAATATTTCTTCCTTCCGGCCATTTCACCTGATCGGCATCGGTGAAGTTATCATCGCTTTGATATGCCTTAGCCTCTTCCTCTTTTCCAGTGATTCGGAGAAGAATTATGGCAGCCTGGAGTCTTTGGGCATCTTTTTCCAGGTAATCTAAGGTTACGCCATTTCCTTCCCCTATAATTAGACCCAGATTTTTTGCGATCTCTGTGTCGGTATTGTTAGTTGCTGTAACACTTTCAGATGCGAATAGGGGTACTGAAAATGTTAAAAGCGTGCAGATAACCAATACCAACGCAAGTTGCCTTTTGAAATTTTTCATCCTCTCAAACTCCTCCCTTACATGAAATGTTTTGCCTTTTGATCCTATATGGATCCAAAGCCATATAATAACCTTAAAGCGTTTCTCCCTGCCCCCGGGAAACTGCTCTAAGGATTATTACCTTATATAGCCGTAGTCTGGGAGGACAGATCTGGTATGTAACTTGTTGGCATTCTATATAAATCAGGTAATCGTTCAGATTGCTATGACAATTTCCACAACACTTGAGAAGTCTGAGGATATAAGTCCTTTGTTCATTAAGACAATGTCTGTACTCCCCTGACATTGTTAAGCACTGATTAAAATTTCGTTATTGGTAATGTATTATAATATTGTAATGAATTACCATAATCATTATAATGCCAGTAGTTAATAAAATCAACATAAATAATCAGTATATTATATTTACATTTGTGCGTAATTATTAAGCTCATTTGAAGTTCAAATGGACACGGTTGTGGGACCAGGACTATGTTTTCTTGCCTGTAACCTGAGAAGGGCGATCGACATGGTAGGGGTGCAAAAATTGATAGCGGCCATGTAGGCTGCTTTCCTTATCTTTCCCTGATTTATAGGTCTTTTCTTGACTTATCGGAATTTCTGCTGATGTTTTCGTAAAAGTGGATTGAAAAGGTGTGAAAACATGCCGAAAACCCGCTAAATAGCGGGTTTTCGGACGGTCTGTGGTGCGCCCGAAGGGATTCGAACCCCCGGCCTGCGGTTTAGGAAACCGACGCTCTATCCTGCTGAGCTACGGGCGCATATATCCAACGGAATATTATTGTATAATCATTCAGCCCGGTTGTCAAGTCCTGTGTGACAGCAAAAACAAGCAATTTATGTCGGACAGAGGATGCCAGGGGCTTTACAGTGCAAACTGTCCGGGACTATTATCTATCCGGATTGAAACCGGGCTGTTAACACAGTCATGTTTTTTACCGATAATATTAGTGAAATATGCTTTTTGGAGGATTATCATGTCTTTTAATTATTACAGGAACAATCAGAGGAAAAAAGAAGAACCGGATGATATCAATAAAACTGCAAAGAATAACTTTTTAAAAGTATTCATATTCCTATTCCTTATAATGCTGTTTTTCACATTTTTAAACCGTATTATAAATGCAGAGAAGCAGCATTTCGTATCCTATCCTTTAAGCCCGGATACGGACACCAGGATAAAGCTGGAGTGGCAGTCTGTTCCGGCTGCAAAACAATATCATATTTACAGGGATGACGGATCCGGATTGCAGCTTGTTAAAGTAATTGATGTCAATACGGATCTGGATACCTTAAGCTATGTTGACGAGGGCCTTAAGCCTGAAACAACCTATACGCATGTACTTAAAGCATATGATGAGCAAATGAGGGAGATTACCATTCAGGATAATACATCGGTGACTGTGACTTCACCGATGATACGGCCATACGGATTAAAAGCGGTATACGACATAAACACAAAAACAGCCGTACTCACATGGAACAGCTCCGCACTTTCAGAAGGAAGCAGGATCAACAGGGTCGATGGCGGCGCTTTATCATACAGAGACGTTCCCGAAAAAAATACGGCGGAAGAAAGAATAACAGGATCAAGTACTGTCAGGTTTTCAGTCCAGACCCTGGCACAAGCTGCCGGATATGGCATATCTGCTGCGTCGGATTCCATCGGCGTTTTCCCTGTAGCAGTTCCCACTCTGTCAGCCGAATATGTGAATGACGGAACAGTAAAAATTTCGTGGGATTTAAAGTCATATATCAATGTTTTTGTTCTCGAGTGTTCAAAATGGAATGGGACATCCTGGAGCGCCTGGGAGACTGCTAATGCTTCATTGTCCGGCAGTTCAACAACTTATGCCGTGGATAAGGGAGGAAAGTACAGATTCAGGCTGCGTGCAAGGGAAGACAGAGGATACAGGGGATACAGCAACATTACCGATTATGTCAACAATCTTGCCGCGCCGAGCGAACTGACGGGCAGAATAACCGACAGTGACAGGATCGACCTTACATGGAAAAATGCCGTCGGCAACGAAGGTAAGATACAGGTATGGCGAAAAGACGGCGGCAGTGCAGACGGGCAATATACTCTTCTGGCCACATTGGAGAGTGATGTCAATACATACTCAGACCGCTTTGCCATTCAAAAAGGCATTACATATTACTACAGGGTCAATGCTGCTGACGAAACAGGACACTATTCACCATATACGTCAGCGAGCATATCGGCAGTTGCTCCAGCTGCGCCTTCACAGCTCAGGGCCAGCGCAGCAGAGGGAACTGGTATTACACTTACATGGACTGATGGTTCAAATAATGAAATCGGTTTTATCATAGAAAGATTTGATGAAACTCAGGTCAAATTCGTCAGCATTGCTGTGGTTGACTCAGATACCGTTACATGGACTGACAATACGGCAGTACAGGGGAGTTCTTATATATACAGGGTTTGCGCATACAACGGTATTGGCAAATCGGGCTATACGAATGAAGTAACGGTGAACGCATGGGATACGACAACGCCTGCTTCACTTACCGTAACACCTGTTTCTGCGACGAGACTGGACCTGACATGGAGCTATACCGGTTCAGAAAACTACAACACTATCATCGAAAGGAAAACCGGTGCGGAAGGCACATGGATACCGATATATACTACGGCTGTCGGGGTTCTGAAGTACAGCGATACAGGACTGCAGCCCAATACGAGATATTTTTACAGGGTAAGAAAGTCACTTGGAACTGGTGTTTCAGGCGCGCCGTATCCCGGCGAATCGGGCGTGGGAGCTTACACAAAGCTTGCTACCCCAATGTTATCCGGTACAGCGTCCTATAATAACTCCATTTATCTGAAGTGGTCCAACGTCAGCGGAGCAGATGTGGTGATCGAGAGAAAAATGCCCAGCGGCAGTTTCAGTGTCATCATGACTGCCGGACCTTCTTCAAATGGCTGGTATGATAATACCGGACTTGTTCCCGGAGCGTTTTATACATACCGGATAAAGGCTAAAACATCTACCAATGAATCGCTTTATTCGGAAGAGATTACAGTACAGAATTATTACCTCAGCTCGCCTTCAAGCCTTACCATATCGGTGGAAAAAGATAAGGGCATTATACTGAAGTGGTATGATACGGCACTTGATGAGGCCGGTTTTGAGATATGGAGATATGCACACAACGGCAGCGGATTTGTGCTGCTTGATTCAGTTGACAAAAACATTACATCGTATACGGATACCCGCGTGGAAAACGGCATACAGTACAGTTACAAGGTGAGAGCCTATACGGCGTCAGGTGTTTATTCGGATTTCTCAAATACTGTATCTGCAGGTATAGGTCTGATAAACCCGCCGACTGATCTGAAATACACGTATGTTTCCGAAAGCCAGGTGCTTCTTGAATGGACTGATACCTCTGATAATGAGTACGGTTTTGCCATTGAGCAAAAAGCGGGCGATGACGGCGAATGGATCCAAAAGGGAACTGTTTCAGCCAATAAGACTTCATATACTGTATCGAATCTAAACAAGTACACGAAATACTATTTCAGGGTCAGGGCATACAACTATACGAAGGATGCGGACTCGGTGAGCGGGGAAATTCTTGTGACAACGGCAGCGCCGGCTGAACCTGCGGATGTGTCGGCAGTATCCTTATCTGCTTCACAGATTAAAATTACATGGAAGGACAATTCGGACCTGGAGACCGGTTTCAAGATATACCGCAGCGCATACAGCAACCGCTTGTTCACCCTTATAGCTGAAGTACCCGAAAATACGACAATTTACTATGACAACAGTGTGTCAGCCGGAAAACGTTATTATTACAAGGTAGCAGCCTTCAACAAAGCGGGCAGCTCGGAAAGTATTGTTGCAGGGGCGACAACAAGCACAAGGGTTCATTTTACTGACACCAAAGGCGTGCCATGGGCGGAGGATGCGATAGAAAATCTGGCCGGAATGGGCATAATAAAAGGCGTTTCCGGTACATTGTTCAAGCCTGGGAATACGATAACGAAGGCTGAGTTCGCGGCAATTGTTGTCAGGGCATTCGGACTTGAAACAGCGCCTGTCGGAAGCCTTGCTGATGTAAGGTATGATAAATGGTATTACAGGGAAGTGATGATTGCTGAAAACTTCGGGGTAATATCAGGCGATAAAAACAACAGGTTCTATCCGGAGTCGCCCATTACAAGGGAAGAGATGGCATTGATGGTGTATAAAGCCCTTGAAGCCTCGGGAAGAAAGTTCACAGTGCATGACAATTCTGTCCTTGAGAAGTTCATAGATAAACAAAACATATCTTCAAATGCAGTTTCAGCTATGGCTGTGCTTGTCGGGGAAGGCATAATGGAAGGAATGCAGGGCAATATAATCGGACCAAGGTACACCGCTACAAGAGCTCAGGCCGCAGTAATCATTTACAGGGCGCTTATGAAAACCAGCCCCGGTAACTGATTATACAGGCAGCTTACTGATAAACTGGGCCCCGGGAATTAATAAACTGAGACAGAAAATTAATGATTCCATGACAACCTGAAATGAATGGATCCCAAACGTGTATAAAGCGGACGATATAAACTTAAAAGGCTTTTGACAGGATATCTGCCAAAAGCCTTTGTTTTTGGATAGCTTCTCTGCGTGTGAGGTTATATGCATGTGCGTCTTTGTCACATTGATCCGAATTTCATGATATTAAAGGGAGTATTGCTGCTTCAGCTTCTCCACATGCTTATAATGCTCTAAGTTTGCAAGTTTTGATGCCGCGCCGCTGTCAAGGACGACAGTAATACCGCCGCTGTGCAGCTGAATGGCTGAAGCGGTTACCTGGGATGTTACAGGGCCTTCAAGAGCTTTAGCCACTACATCGGCCTTTTTGGCACCGTTGGCCAGCATCATTATGTTCTTTGCCTCGAGAATGGTTCCAATGCCCATGGTAAGTGCGAAATGCGGCATCTCATCCCTGCTTACGCCGGCATTCTTGTAAAACAGTTCATAGTTATCATCAAGGGTCTGCTTTGTCAGTGCCTGCACCCTTGTCCTTGATGCCAGTGAAGAACCGGGTTCATTGAATGCCCAGTGGCCGTCTCTGCCGATTCCCAGCAGCTGCAGGTCAATTCCTCCGACTCTTTTGATTTCATCCTCGTACCATTTACAGAATTTGTCCGGATCCTTGGTCCTGCCGTCAGGAATATGCACGTTTTCGGGTTTTATATTGATGTGTTTGAAAAGCTCTTCGTACATGAATCTTGCGTAGCTCTGATCTTCATTGTAGGGCTTTGACAGGTCCAGACCGATGCCGAGGTACTCATCGAGGTTGAATGTCCTGACCTTTGAAAAATCAAGTCCTTCTTCCTTATGCATACGGATGAGTTCTTTGTAAGTACCTATCGGGGTGCCTCCTGTAGCAAGCCCCAGGACACAGTCAGGTTTTGATTTTACAAATCCGGCGATTACATTCGCTGCGTATTTGCTCATTTCTTCATAAGTCTCTCTGATAATTATGTTCATACCTGAAATCCCTTTCCGCTGACATAGATTAGTGCATAATCAGCATATTTATAATAGTTTTTATTATCCTATTATGTCAAGACAGATTTAATATATAAATTAAGCGCAAAAAGCGATTTTGGACGGTTGGAATGTCCGAAGACTGAGAAGTACATAAATGCTGGTAATATAATCATTGTAAGGGTATAATATGAAAGAAGGCTGTGCCTGATGCAGACTGCGGCAGCCGGAATACAGCAGACAGACGCTGTGTTTATGCCGCAATGTCATTTATGATAACTGGGATCAGAGATATACATGGATCAATCCCTTCTATTATAAACGTATAAACGGTAGTATATGAAATAATGTGATAGGACAGAGGTGATTTTAATTATGGCAGATAATAAACTTCCGGCGAGAGAAGAAATCGATGCGAAGTATAAATGGAAACTTGAAGATATTTATCAGAACGATAAAGAATGGGAAGAGGATTTTAAAAAAGTCCGCCGGATGGCAGAAAAGATGGCGGCATACAAGGGCAGGATCAGCAGCAGTATGGAAACGCTGGCAGAATGCCTCAGATTCTGTGATGAAATGATGGCATTGAACGACAAGGTCTTTGCATATGCCAGGATGAGGCGGGATGAAAACAATGCGGAACCAAGGTATCAGGCACTGACAGACCGGGCAATGGCCCTGAGTACGGAAGTGTATGCTGCGGTATCATTTATTGTTCCTGAGATCATATCCATAGATGAAGATCTGCTCAGGAAGAGCGTCGATGAAGTCGAAGCCCTTTCACTGTACAGGCATTATATTGATGAGATCCTCAGGCAAAAACAGCATGTGCTTTCAGCCAGGGAAGAAGAACTGCTGGCCCTTTCTATGGAAATGGCTGAAGCGCCTTCCGACATTTTTACGATGTTCAATGATGCTGATATCAAATTTGGCATGATAAAGGACGAGAACGGTGACGAAGTCGAACTGACAAAGGGACGTTACATCAGATTCCTGGAGTCAGCAGACAGGAGAGTGAGAAAGGACGCGTTCCATACCCTCTACAGTTCTTATAGCGCAATGAAAAATACTTTGGGGGCATCCCTTGCTGCCAATATAAAGAAGAACAAATTTTACGCAAACGTCAAGAAATATGATTCATGCCTCAGCGCATCACTGGATGATGATAATGTGCCTGTGAGCGTATATGATAACCTGATCGATACCGTGGACAGGAACCTGCCTCTGCTTAAGAGATATCTGCAGCTCCGCAGGAAGGCTCTTAAGCTCGATGAGCTGCATATGTACGACCTGTATGTTCCTATCGTGGAGGAACCTCCGAAGACATACAGCTATGAGGAAGCATTGGAAATAGTAAAGAAGGGGCTTGCTCCTCTGGGATGCTGTTACATGGAGGATCTGGAGAATGCCTTCAGTTCAGGCTGGATTGATGTATATGAAAATCAGGGTAAAACCAGCGGTGCTTATTCATGGGGAACATACCAGACACACCCGTATGTGCTCCTGAACTACCAGGGTACTATAAATGATGTCTTTACAATAGCCCATGAGATGGGCCATGCAATGCATTCCTACTACACAAACAGGACCCAGCCGTATATCTATTCACAGTACAGGATATTTGTTGCTGAGGTGGCGTCTACAGTAAACGAATCATTGCTTATGGATTACCTGCTGAATGTAACGACCGACAGGAAGGAACGGGCGTACCTTCTCAACCATTACCTGGAGGAATTCAGGGGAACGCTGTTCCGCCAGACAATGTTTGCTGAGTTCGAGAAGATCACCCATGCCATGGCCGAAAACGGAGAAGCGCTTAATGCGGATGAATTCAGCAGGATCTACCGGCAGCTGAACGAAAAATACTTCAGCCCTGAGGTTATTGTAGATGATGATATCGCGATGGAATGGTCACGCATACCGCATTTTTATTCAAGCTTCTATGTCTACAAGTATGCTACCGGTATTTCGGCTGCCGCATCACTGTCGCAGCAGATCCTCAGGGATGGTGTACCTGCAGTTGACCGCTACATAGAATTTTTGAAGAGCGGCGGCTCTGATTATCCGCTGGAGCTGCTGAAAAAGGCCGGCGTCGATCTTAACACGCCGAAACCCGTGGAAGATGCGCTGAAAACCTTTGAAAAGGTACTCGGTGAACTGGAGGAATTAGTGGGCTGACAGGATAAACAGCGGACTGAAATATGCCCGTTTCAGTACTTATATTACTATTGTGACGGAGGATTATGAAAAATGACGGATCCAAGAATAGAAATCCTTGCAGGAAATCTGGTCAACTACTCATGCAGGGTTAAGCCCGGAGAAAAGGTTCTCATAGAGACAAAAGGCTTTGAGCTGCCGCTGACCAAAGCACTGATCAAAGAGGTCTATAAAGCGGGAGGCCTGCCGTTTGTAACGATAAAAAACGACGAGATAACCCGTACGCTGCTCAATGGCTGCAGCCAGGAGCAAATTAAGCTGATGGCACGGTTTGAGCTGGACAGGATGAAAGAGATGGATGCTTATATCGGCATAAGGTACGCCGATAATGCAAGTGAACTGGGAGATGTCCCGGAGGATAAAATGAAGATGTACAGTACGCTCTTCAACAAGCCTGTCCATTCTGAACAGAGAGTGGAACATACCAAATGGGTGATCCTCAGGTATCCCAACAGCGCGATGGCGCAGATGGCTGAAATGTCCACTGAGGCATTCGAAGATTTCTATTTTAATGTCTGCAATCTTGACTATTCGAAGATGTCCAGGGCTATGGACTCACTGGTGGAACTGATGAACAGGACAGACAGGGTCAGGATCGTCGGAAACGGGACCGACCTGACATTCTCAATAAAGGGCATCCCTGCGATCAAATGTGACGGACACAGGAACATACCCGACGGTGAAGTATATACGGCACCGGTCAGGGAATCGGTCAACGGCAGGATCAGCTATAACACTCCAACCAGGTACCAGGGATTTACCTATGAAAACATAACGCTGGAGTTCAAAGACGGTAAAATAGTAAATGCTGCCGCAAATGACACTCAGAGAATAAACAAGGTGTTTGATACCGATGAAGGTTCCAGGTATGTGGGAGAGTTTTCACTGGGGCTTAACCCGTATATCGAGAAACCCATGAAGGACACTTTGTTCGATGAAAAAATCAGGGGAAGCTTCCATTTCACACCCGGAAGCTGCTACGACATCTGCAGCAACGGAAACAAGTCGGCAATACACTGGGACCTTGTATGTATTCAAAGGCCTGAATATGGCGGAGGCGAGATCTGGTTCGATGATGTACTGGTCAGAAAGGACGGAATATTTGTACTGAAAGAACTGGAGCCGCTAAACCCGGAAAACCTGAAATAACGGGACGAATTTGCTTTACAGTGGGGGGCGGCGCCGATCTGCCTTCCGGCTGCGGGTATAGTACCACTTTTACAGTAAAAAATCCCCTGATTCTCAGGGGATTTTTTTGCTGATACCCACTGTGCATATACATTGATTTTGCTCTTATTATCGCTGCTATTCAGTAATATTTATAAACTGGCCCCGGCCTGTCCGCCTGAACCGGAATTTTGCGAGCCGGCTTAAGATTTTGAGCCGGCTTCAGAATTTTTACAATCCTGCATCAGACCTTATTGGAACAGTGAACGGATCTCTTCTTCAGTCATCTTGGACAGCAGTGTTTCACCAGGCTGTATCACAGCATCGATGAGATCGCGTTTTTTCTGCTGCATTTCCAGTATTTTTTCTTCAATTGTACCCCTGGTTACGAGTTTTATGACGTAAACCGACTTTTTCTGGCCGATCCTGTATGATCGGTCGGTGGCCTGATCTTCCACTGCGGGATTCCACCAGGGGTCATAGTGAATGACAGTGTCGGCACCTGTCAGGTTAAGACCTGTCCCTCCGGCTTTAAGCGATATCAAAAAGACTTTTCCGGTTCCTTCATTAAAGGAATTGACCAGATATCCCCTTTCAGAGACCGGTGTTGAACCGTCCAGGTACAAATAGGGGATATCAAGTTTGTCGAGCCTTTTGCGTATGATCTGCAGCATTCCTGTGAACTGTGAAAAAAGCAGTATCCTGTGCCCGCCGGCAATGGATTCCTGTATTATTTCCTCCAGCATTTCCAGTTTGCCGCTGTCTCCCTGATAGTTTTCGACGAAAAGCGAAGGATGACAGCAGAGTTGCCTCAGACGCGTGAGAGCAGCAAGGATCCTGATCCTGCTTTTCTCAAAACCTGCTTCTTCGATCTGCTGGTTTATTTCGCCCCTTATATCTTCAAGATATGCAAGGTACAGCTTTTTCTGCTCATCGGTCAGTTCAGCCTTCATCGTGTTTTCGATCTTTTCCGGAAGTTCGTTGAGAACATCCTTCTTCAGTCTTCTGAGTATAAAGGGCCTGATTTGTTTACTGAGGCTGCTGAGCGATTCACTCCCATCTTCGCCCCGATCCGCCTGCATGTATTTCTCTGAAAACCTGGTGTATGAGTATAAGTATCCCGGCATAACAAAATCGAATATAGACCAGAGCTCGGACAGGTTGTTTTCTACAGGTGTACCGGTGAGGGCAAAACGTGTTTCAGCCCTTATCTGTTTTACGGACCTTGCATTTCGGGAAGACGCGTTTTTGATATGCTGCGCTTCATCCAATATGCAATATCTGAAGGTATAAGGTTTATAAAGTTCGGCATCACGCCTGATCAGAGGATAGGATGTGATTACCGCATCATATTCGCTGAGCCTGCCGATAATGTCATGCCTTTCGGCTTTATTCCCAGTTACAGCAATATATTTCAGCTCCGGCGCAAATTTGTCAAGCTCTGAGCACCAGTTAAATACGAGAGAGGTCGGTACGACCACCAATGAAGGAGAAGGACCCTTTTCATTTTTGTCCGACAGCAGCAGTGATATGACCTGCAGTGTTTTGCCCAGGCCCATATCATCGGCAAGGATACCTCCAAGGCCATAGGATCTCAGTGTTTTGAGCCACTTGAAACCGAATTTCTGATAATCCCTCAAAGAGCCTTTGAGACCGTCAGGGATACGGAATGACATATCCTCGGGCTCCCTGATATTCTGTACGAACTCCCTGAAAGCGGCATCCCTCTCGACGTTATGAATGCCGGATTCCCTGATGCTTTGATCCAGGTAAAGGGCACGGTACCGCGGAATTTCAATGTATTGTCTGCCTATATCTTCAGGTGCCAGGTCAAGTTCTTCCATAAAGTCATTTACTTTTATAAATTCATTTGATTCCAGGTTAATAAAGCTGCCGTTTTTCAGCTGATAATACTTTTTCTTTCTGCGCATTGCAGCAAAGATATCGGCAAGCTCTGAACGATCTATCCCGTCTGCATCGAATGTGAACTCCAGCAGGCCGGAATCACTGCTTAGCCTGAACTTTGCAGAGAAGGAAACAGAGGATTTAAGCTTCATGTTTTTCAGGCTTTCCGAATAATAGACTGTGGCGTAGTCCTGAAGCTGAGGGACCAGTCTGAATACGAAATCATATATGTTGTCATCACCGCTCAGGTGGATCCTGCCTTCTTTTACTTTGAAATCAGACATGCCAAGTATATCAAGTATAGCCTCTTCATTTTTCAGATCACGTATAAGAAGCCTGTCTGAATGATTCTGAGCTTTGCTCGCCGGCAGGAAGGGATTAATGATATAGTCACCGTAAATGAACTTAACATCTGCAGTGATATCAGCACTGTCTCTGTCCAGATAAATTTCTGCATTGAGCGGCTGTTTTTCGATCATCGACAGGACCTGCTCAGATATGACCAGTTTTCCTGCTTTTTCGGCAAAAGGCAGTATTTCTGAAACAAAACGCTGTTTATCTTCTTCTATGAATCTGAGCTTGCGGCCCTTTTGGTATATCATGGCCATATAGAATGGTTTTAAGTATTCGCTCTGCTGTTTTGAGATACGGTGGATGGCTCCGCCAAAGTAGAAGTATTCACCGTCTGCAGTCAGCGGCAGCATTGAGCCTTCGAATTCTATGTTCAGCACCAGATCTCTGCCTTCACTGGTAAGTTCGAAGCTGACGGGTATATCTTCCTTTTTTATTACAAGGTTTTCGTGCTCGTTGCCGAGAATAACGGCATTAAAAGGAGCATCTTCATATATTCTGAAGAACCTTTTCAGATATCCGTCCGTAAGATAGACTTTGGCATCGGAAAATAAGCAGGGACCGTTATACCCGTTCCTGGTCCCCATATCCATCCGGCTGCGGCCCAGGCGTTCCATCAGGTTTTCCGTATCATACAGTTCCATGAACATTTCGGCCAGCTCAAGGTCCCTGCCTTTAAATTCGTGCCTGGACGGCGAATATGTGAACCGTTTTCCAAAATACAGATCAATATTGTTTTCCATGTGGTAAATAAGCTTTTTGATGTCCTTGACAATATAAAGCCTGTCCTGACCGATACGCAGCTTCAATGATGCAAGAAGAGACTTATCCGTACCTGAAGGCCTCTCAAGTACGAATACGGGTTTCATGGTTATGGCAGACTTTATCGAAACCTGTCTTTCACTGAAAAAATTAAATATATCTTTTGCTGCCTGGCGGAAGCGCAGTTCATGGAAAAAGCCCTGTTCATCCTTCTCACGGATCAGCAGCAGCACTGCAATCATATGCCTGCAAAGCCCCCAGCCGTCATTGCCGATCGGACAGGTGCAGTCCGCCTCAGCCAGTTTTCCTGTTACGTCAAATATCAAATGCTGCGTATAAATTTTTGATCCCAGTACAGTTGAGGTAAACATGCGTTTTTCCTGGTTAAACTGCACTGATCTGATGCGCTTTCCTTTATAGTATTCCTGGCCTGATTCGTATTCTTTCAGCTGTGTTTTGGCCAGTATCGATTCCGTTGATAAATCAAACATCCTATACTCCTGAGTAAATTATTTCGGCTGTTTACCGGTATTTCACCGCAGGGCAGCAGACAGCACAGACAGACTGTTCTCCTGGCCTGCGGTTAATGATGTAAAAAACTGCATCTTCCTATTATATAACATATAGCGGATATTTTAATCAAAAAGCTAAAAATTTTGATCTGAAGTGATAATTGCTATTTGATCGTGAATTTCTGAACGAAGACCAATCATACCAACGGTTTCAGCAATGGGGTCAGTTCACCTGTGTGATAGATGTAAAGGCGGTGGAGCGGCCTTGTCATGGCAACATACAGGAGCTTAACATCAAGTTCATCTTCCGTGTATGCAGTGCTGTCGGCGTTGAATATAACAACAGCATCAAACTCAAGACCTTTAGCAAGACAGGAGGGAACGATCACGACACCGGACCTGTATTCATCCTCCTTGCCTGTAATAAGCATTGCATCGTGCACATACTCTGACAGCATGGAATAGACTTTACTGCATTCCTTCAGAGTTTTGCAAATGACGGCAATCGATTTATAGGACAGACTCCTGAACTCTTCTATGTTTTTCACTATTTCGCTGATTGTCTCATTTTCATCTGCCATCTGCTTGATCCTGACTTTTTCGCCATGGCGGATCACCGGTTTCCCTTTGCTGACTTTCCTGCTTTTGATCTTGTCGAGCACTGTGTTGGCTGCATCCATTATCTCAACTGTTGTTCTGTAACTCTGTTCAAGTGTGAGGAAATCATGCTTCCTGTCGGAAAAAACGATCCCGGTCAGCTCGTCCCAGTCCTTTATGCCCCTGTAAGAGTGGATTCCCTGGTTCAGGTCTCCCAGTATCGTAAAGGAGCTGTCCTTTATGATTTTCTTCAGGGTGTAGATCTGAAATGCGCTGAAGTCCTGCGCCTCATCTATAACGACATGCCTGACCGGTATTTTTTCGTCCATCCCATATATACAGAATTTCAGGTATATGATCGGAGCAAGGTCTTCGATCTCAAGCCAGCCGGACTTAAGCATATCTGAAGTATAGCTGAGCACAAAGCGGCGCGTTTTGTCATCAAGCCTGGAGCCGACAGCTTTTTCGAACAAAGCTTCGTCATTGAACAGATCCTTGTAGTATTCATAGGGACTCAGCTTTGATATTTTCTTAATGTAGGCTGAGACAGCGGTTTTTGATGCCTTCTCCAGGTTAGCAATATCTCTGTCCCGGCGGTCTATTGCCTCCGTGACCTGCCTGGACCGTTCGGCTTCATCCTGTATTGTCTGTTTCAGAAATGCAACGCGTTTGTCACAGCCTTCATACAACTGGTTTATAATAGCCTGCTTTTTCGATTTTATCCTTGTCCTGAGATTCTTCTTTAACTCGTCGAGCCTGCGGGCTATTGGCCACATTCTATACTGGTTGACGAAAAGGTCATAAAGCTCGCTGTATTTATAGATCAACGCCGGTCCGATTCTGAAATCCTCTTTCGGTATAAAGTTCTCTTCTATTTCTTTTATATAAATATCCAATGCTTCTTTAAAATCCATAGATGCTTTAAACTCTGATGTTTTTCGCACCATCGCGAGACGCTCCTTTTCTTCATGACTTTTGGTATAGTCTACAAAAGCCAGAAGCTTTTCATTGGCATCCCTCAGTTTAAACCTTTTTCCTATCAGATCCTGCGCAAACTCCTCATAGGTTGTCTGAAGCACTTTCTCGACACCAAGCTCAGGCAGCACGTCTGAAATATAATTGAGAAACAGCTTGTTGGGTGCGATGATCATGAAATTTTCCGGTGTAAATGATTTTTCGTAGTTATATATCAAATAGGCGATCCTGTGCAGGGCTATTGTGGTTTTTCCGCTGCCGGCGGCTCCCTGTACTATCAGAGGACGCCACATGTCGGATCTGATGACTGCATTTTGCTCGGCCTGTATCGTCGTTACTATCTCCTTGAGTCTGCTGTCTGCGTTGGCTCCCAGGCTGCTTTGCAGGAATTCGTCATTTGTAGTTATATCAATGTCGAATATCTCCATGAGCTCTCCGTTTTCAATGGAGAATTGCCTTTTCAGATGAAGAGTGCCTTCTATTCTGCCGTCAGGGCAGTTATATGAAGCGTCGCCAAGTCTTCCGTCATAATATAGGTTTGCCACGGGGGCGCGCCAGTCAACGATGATCAGCTTCTGATCCTCTTCACGTATCAGTGACATCTTGCCGATATAAAGCTTTTCCGGTGCAGTTTTGCCCTTCTCGGTAAAATCGATACGCGCGAAATATGGCTTGCTCCTGGCAGATATCAGGTTTTTCAGCTTAGCATCCATTGCGCCCTGAAGCAGTGAGTTGACTATGATATCAATGTAATGCTGACTGTTGTCGCTGCTTAAATGCTTTTTAGTCCATTCCAGTTCGCTGTCGACCCGGCTTTTTTTCGATAACATGTTCTCAAGGGTTTTTTCCACATACTTAAGAGTATAGTTACATCTTTCAAGTTCTTTCGTGTAGTCAGGATGATTTACTGCAGGCATTTTCCGCACCTCCGTTTGTCTGGATTTTTCCTGGATTGTTTGATCTGGGTTGTCAGTCTTTTTGCCGCGCGGAATTCCATTTTACATTATGCCGCGGGCGAAATAAAGGCTTATCGGGATGTGAATATTTAGCTGGCATATCCGGCAGTGACGGGAAAACATCAGAAATGCACGTTTCACAGTTATTTGCAAATTATCTTGACAACTTGCCGCTTTAGGATTAAAATACAATTAGAAAGTATGAAGACGATAGAAAACTGAAAGTGTCGAAAGATAACTGGTTTATGTAAACCAGTTTTATTATTTTCATTTTCCTGTTTTCAGAATGGTATTTCATAGTCAAATTACACTTTAAAACGATATATCCTGCTATATCCTGCTGAAGTATTCTTTATGCCGGAAACAGCTGTATTTTTTACGCATAACAGCAGTAACTCCTGCCCGGGATGGTAACCTTTTCTGAACATGAATGATTCCTGAATGTGATAAATTACTGATCAGAATATTTTATATCGAATATACTTATGATACCAAGCTTATCGATTATCATGTAGCGGTATTTTGTAACAACATTTGATTTGAAAATCACATCCGCAAAATTGGAATATTTGCTTTTCGAATAGTCAGCAACCCTGAGCTCGATTGCCGTACTGCGCTTTTTGAGCGCTTCTGCCAGCGCCATGTCGAAATCTTCCCTGCTGTCGGCCAATAAGCCGTATCTGTAATAGTAATTGTTTTTTATGCTTGTACATGCTGGATAAGATGTACGGCTCCATATGTATGACTTGGCCATATCGCTGTCTGTCAGATTGAAATACCTGTATGTAGGCCTTTCGATACCGTCGCTTGTTATTGCGTCGTCATTTGTCACATCCAGATGATAGTAATCTCCGTCGATTTTCACAATATTCCATATATGTCCCTGCGGATCCGTTGTATCAGCTTCTCTGCCCGTGATCAGCATGCATTCGATTCCGGCAAGATCACAAAGAAGTTTCATGCCCCTTGCGTAGCCTTCACAAACGGGGCTGCCGGAAACAAGACAGCCGTACTCTTCATAGGCTTCATCCGGCAAAGTACCATTGATATAGTTTTTATAATTGTACCGCGCATTCCTGACTATATAATCATGCAATACTTTTTCTTTTTCAAATTCTGTCATGTTTGCGCTAACGTTGTTTGCCACTATATATCTTGCCTTGTTTAAGGCAGCTGCAGCCCGGGCTTTTCTTGCTTCAAATTCGCTTTCTGCGTATCTGTACTTCAGTTTTACATTCAGGCAATCGCCGCGGCAGACATACTCCCATGATGTTAAAATATCACGCACGCCGGTGATTTCTTCAGCCCATTCTATTGCAGCAGATACAGCTTTTTTGAAATCCCTGGTTATATCTCCGGTATAGTCTGAAACATCCAAATCAAGGCTGCTGTTATAATTGGAGAATGTTTTTGTGAGTATTCTGACCAAATCTTTTTTATTTTTTATCAGATATCCGCTGCCGGTTTTACGAGGAAGGAATGAAGAGGCATTTCCATACTGCTTTTGGAATTCTGACGGGTACAGTCCGACTAACTCCGCGGCGGGCCTGAATACAGCTTTATCGGTATCAGTCAGCTTCTCGGCCAGAGTCCGGGATGATCCATTTATTTTAGTCTTCAAAGCATTATAGGAGACTGCGACCAGGTCGTTTCTCAGGAATCCTGACCTGTTTTCGAGATCCTTCAGCTCTGAGACAGATAAAAGACCGATATCGCAGGCTTTCTCAAGTACATTATCATAACTGAAATCTATGTTGTCTGCGTAACCCATTGCACGAAGAACCAATGTCACGTATTGCCTGGCCGACATCGGTTCATCGGCTCCGAAAGTTTTGCTGCCGGTTCCTTTTGCTATTCCGTTCTGATAGGCATAGCCTACGTAGTTGTTTGCCCAGGCGGGAACATCCGTGAACGGATGGGAATAGCTGCCCTGCTTAACCTTATTTTCTATACCCAGCAGGCGGATAAGCATAACGGTGCCTTCAGCTCTTGTCGGAATGCGGTCAAGCTCAAAGTCTGCAGGCTTGTTTGCCAGCAGGCCGAGTATTTTCAAATCAATAGCTTTTTCGTAATTACTCTGGCTGTTTTGGGCAGATGACGGGGTATTTGTGAGATGAGAGGACGAGCCGCCGTCTGACGGAAATGCAGTTGCATAAGCAATATGCGGATGCGCATTTGCTGCCAATAGTACAGCTATGAACAAAGCTATCAGTCTCTTATGTACCAACCGCATCGTTCCCAGTTTTCACTCCGGATAACTGTTTTTTATTGCTTATCTTTTGTGCCGGACCCCATGGCGGTAAAGAAAAAAATTATGGCGCTTTTTATGCCCCATCTGCAAATTGACCATAATGCACAGTAATTTTCATTATGACTATATTATAACAATATATTCATACAATTTCAAGATTTCGACAGTAGAATAAAACATAATACAGCAGATTTTAAGTGAATTTCTGCTCCGAGAAGTTTGATAACGCTTTGAATAAAAAGCTCAGGCTGTGCGTATTTTCTCCAGGTTTCAGGAATATGTCCTGCCTGATTCTGACTTGTTTGAAAGATCCGGAAAGACGATTACATAATCACATAAACTGGGAGATATGTCGATAATTGGAGGTGAAGTTTCAACAGCCCTTGATTTCAGGATTTTTTCTTTATCCCCGGTATGATTTGCCGCAACCAGGGAAATCTGATCTGCCAGGCTTAGCGTATCAGAAATGTAAAACCAGCTGTTTTAGACAGGGCATGCGGCGGGCAGAATAATAGGACAGTATCAGCAGCCCCGCGACCGGGAGCCGACCTGTCCCCAGCGGCATAGTGCACAGCCGCCAGATCATCCGGCGGCCTGCTTTAATGATTTGCTAGTCCTTATAGTATCCCCCTTCGTTTTCTCTTCCGAAAATACCAGGGAACAGCAGAATGATGACCAGGATTATTATGATAATCCAGATCCAGTTCGTGCCGAATCCGCAACCGAAAAGCCCGCCTCTGTCATTTTCCGCCATATAGTACACTCCTTTCATATATCAGAGCTTCTTATTCCACTATGTCTGTATCTGCTCTTGAGTACACTCTCCTGTTGTCTGTGAATAACAAGAGGAACAGGATAATGAAGAATAACAGAGCACAATCATTGAATATATCTCCTGCAAATCCTTTTGACACTTGAAAGACCTCCTTTATTTGTCATTTTGGTATTCCCTGCTGTCTTGTATATCATATTCAGGCTCCCTTTTATGTGTTACTGGTAAAGCGGATTTTCAGTATGTCACATCAAAGGAAACGGACCAGTCATACATTTCGGGCAGCTATATACCGTAAGTTCTGCCCGGAACCGGCCTGCAGCCAATGTTTCCTATAAAACGAAACCACCCGTAAAGGGTGGTTCCTGCGACAGAGCCATGTATTGCAGCCTGTTTGTCTTTACATGCTGCCGATTAACAATAGTCCCTGTTGTCAAAGAACAGCAGCAGGAAAAGAATAATAAAGAACAAAATTGTGCAATCGTCATTGAAAAACTTACCGCATCCTCTTTCTGCCATTATGGAGGCCTCCTTTCAACCATTGAGTTGACATAAACTTATTTCACTAATTTAATTTATTCTTCTTCGGTGAAATGTGTTACAGTAAAAGAAGACTATGCTGTCAGGAACATAACCGTGCTGTCAATACCATTATATTAACCCGGTGCCGGGACGGTGACAGAATAAGGCGTTATATCCGTAAACCGGGCAGTATATCCATAAACGAATGGAATTTTCTGAGTTTGATATTTTGACACGAATCTTTCAATCATACCGCAAAAATTGTATAATTATCTGTGATTATACAGGTGTTTTCGGGGGTGCAATATGGATTTAGCAGCAGGAAATATTGTGACCATGAGACACTATTCAATGATAAACGTATTTACCGGCACCGTATATGATAAGAACGGCAATTCAGTTGTTGTAAAGCTTCCGAAGGAATGCCTGAAAGCGACATTCATGAAAAACGATCCGATTGTTGCTGCGTATGAAACAGGTCCCGATGCAGAAATAACAGGCGGGAGGGTCACAGATTTCATAAGGTCGGAAGAACTTCTGATCTACGAGGAAGACGTACCTGATGAAGGCAGCAAAATGCGCGCATACAAAAGATTTCCCGTCTCGTTGTATGCAGACTACAGAGTAAATGAAGCCCAGGATAATAAAAAGTATTTTGCACTGGTGAAAGATATCAGTGATTATGGACTTATGATATACTCCAGGTTATCTCATTTTAAAGGCCTGAGTCTGCTTCTGGATATCTTTCTTACCAGAGATATACTATCGCTTACCGCTGAGATAGTAAGGAAGGTCGAACATGACGGTTACTTCGAGTATGGAATGAAAATCAGGCATAATGGCCCGTTCGTTTTTAATCAGATCAGGAATTTCGTCAGAAAAGAGCAGGAAGAGCTGACCGGGAAATACTCAATATAGTGTTTGCTGTTGTATCTTGCGTATTTACGGGCTTTATCCGGAATTAAACTGAAAAAAGTATTTGACAAAAACTGGGACTCCCCATATAATATTTGCGTAACCAAAATCTTACATTTTATTATTTAATTGTAAGATCGGGAGGGAGCGATTTGGGGAGACTAAGTCTTGTTATAGCGGATTATGATGCAGAATATATTCGAAACCTAGAAAAATACATCATTGCCAGGTATCCCAAAAGATTTGATATAGCATCATTTTCTTCCTGTGAACCACTGTATGCTTTTCTTGATAATCAGCCTCATACCGACATACTCCTGATCAATGGGATGATGATAAATGAAAGAATAAAGGCCGGTGATACAGGCACTGTAATAATTTTGTCAGAACGTGATGAGAAAGATGCTCCTTATGGATACGAGACAATCTCCAAATACCAGCACGCTGATAAACTTGTTGCAGAAATGTTAAGGCTCTGTACGGCAAAAAGCGTCACTGATTTCTCCATATCAGGAAACAAACCTGCAATAACTGTAAGTGTCGTATCGCCGGCGGGTGGTACCGGCAAGAGCTGTATAGCTGCCGGATGCAGTATCATTAGTGCCGGACGGGGCAAAAAGACGTTTTATCTGAACCTTGAAGACGTACCTTCCACAACGGCTTTTTTTAATGGCGATACTGATGAGAATTTTTCCAAAGTTATATATCATCTAAAAGGCAGCAATAACCTGTGGCTTAGACTGGAAGCTGCAAAATGTACCGATATCAGAACGGGTGTTCACTTTTTCAGGCCCCCTGAAAACATCTGCGAGATGGACGAGCTGGAGGATGAGGATGTGGTGAGGCTTCTGAAGGCATTTAAATCAAGCAGTGTATATGATTGTGTATTTATTGATTTGCCTGCAGGGCTAAACAGAAGAAATCATACTGTTATGAGATATTCTGATGTGATTGTGCTTGTCCTTACTGAAAACAATGCAGTCATGCGTACAAAGACTGAGCAATTCGATAACTTCATGGATGTGTCAGAACGAATATTCATGACAGATATCAAAGGAAAGCTCCTGCCTGTACTGAACTTCTGCGCCGGCACCAGATATGGGAATACAGTCTTTGGATATGAACCTGCGGCTGTGATACCTGATTGCACTGATTTAACGCATGACAACACCGCCAGCGCGCCAGTGAACAACGTTTCTTTTGTTTCAAGCCTGAACAGTATTATAGACAGTATTTTTTCAGATGAAACGTCAGCCGCTGCTCCAAAAGATGGAGGTGAATCAGTTGCCTGAGGCGATTGAAGGTTATGCCTGCTGCCGGACAGCAGCAGCCGACAAAAAAACACTGGCTGAGGAAATAAGGGCAGAAATTGTACAGAAGATGGACAGAAGCAGTGATGTAAATGATGAAGAACTGATGGATATGGTTACGGATGCTGTATTTCGGAAATCCGGTAAAGTATATATGGATATCGCACAAAAACGGGAATTGGCCGACATGGTGTATAATTCCATGAGACGGCTCGATATACTGCAGCCGTTCATCGATGATAAAAGCGTCACAGAAATAATGATAAACGGTCCGGACAAGATATTTATAGAAAAAGAAGGACGGATTTTCAGGGCTGATACAGGATTCGACAGTCTGGCAAAGCTGGAGGATGTCATATATAATATCGTTTCCAGGACAAACAGGACTGTTAATGAGGCGTCTCCTATAGTGGATTTTACCTTGCCGGACGGGTCAAGAGTAAATGTCGTACTCAAGCCAATAGCCCTTAACGGACCGATAATGACTATACGAAAATTCCCGGACAGGCCTATGACATTGGAACAATTAACAGAGGCGGGCTCATTAAGTGCTGAGGCTGCAGAGGTGCTTAGCTGCTTTGTCAGGGCTAAGTATAACATATTTATCTGCGGCGGCACGAGCAGTGGTAAGACTACGCTGCTCAATGCACTTTCAGGCATGATACCGGCCGATGAGCGGATAATCACCATCGAGGACTCTGCAGAGTTGCAGATCAGTGGTGTTGACAATATAGTCCGGCTTGAGACAAGAAATGCGAATAATGAAGGAAAAGGAAGAATTACCATGCGCGAGCTGATTAAAACATCATTGCGCATGAGGCCTGAGAGGATAATAGTCGGAGAGGTGAGGGGAGAAGAGGCACTCGATATGCTTCAGGCAATGAACACGGGGCATGATGGGTCACTTTCGACCGGACATGCAAATTCAGCTGCCGACATGCTCAAGAGACTTGAAACGATGGTTATATCAGCTGCGCCTATTCCACTTGAAGCAGTAAGGCAGCAGATAGCTTCAGCCATTGATATAATAATACACCTGGGTAGACTTAGGGATAAAAGCAGAAGAGTGCTTGAAATAAGCGAAATAACCGGCTGCATTGACGGACAGATACGCCTGAATCCGTTGTATGTTTTTGAAGAGGAAACTGATGGCAGTGTGCAGGCTGAATACAGCGGCAGACAATCCGGTACATGCATGCGGGTAAACGGAAGTCTTAAAAGAACCGGAAACCCCTTGTACAATCAGCTGAAAATGAAAATGGCAGGTGTAAGCTGCAGATTGTGTGGTGTAGAGTAATGCCGGACTATAACACTTATGTTATGAATTTGAAAGAAAAAGTCATTTATTGTTTGGCTGCAGGGGCAGTTATTTTTGCAGCAGCCTATATTTTTTACAGAAGCGTTTTGCTATCAGTATTTCTTATGCCGCTGGCACTTTTATATCCCGGGATCAGGACAAAAGATATTATAAAACGACGAAAAAAAGAGCTTAATATCCAATTTAAAGATATGTTGTACTCTCTGGCTTCTTCGGTATCTGCCGGAAGGACCATCGAATCTGCTTTTAAGGAAGCATTAAATGATCTGTCCGTTCTTTACCCTGATCCATCAACATACATACTAGTTGAAATAAGAGGAATTATAAGCAGGCTTGACACAAATGAGACACTCGAGAGTGCGTTGTCAGATTTTGCTGCACGTGCAGACCTTGAAGACATAAATAATTTTGTAAATGTGCTGACCATCAGCAAAAGATCAGGCGGAAGCATAACTGAAATCATCAAAAACACATCTGCAATTATAAACGACAGAATAGAAGTCAGTCAGGAGATAGACATGATACTGGCAGAACGAAGATTTGAACAGAAAGTACTCAATGTGTTGCCGGTTTTGATGATACTGATTCTCTCGATCAGTGCTCCGGATTATATGAGCCCGATTTTTACTACAGCAGCGGGAAGGCTGACAATGACCGCATCGCTTATACTTATCGCTGCAGCGTGGTTTATTTCTGCCAGGATAAATGACGTTGAGCTTTAGCTTTGCTTTGCTGCCTGTAAACTCAAATAATACTGTGAGGTATGTTATGATATTGGTTTTGGCTGTATCAGTCATTACTATAACTGTGCTTTATTTTACTTCAGCGGGTAAGTACGCAGATATCGTCAGCATGCTCGATAAAAAGGAATTCCCGCTGAAGGATATCATTTCGCCGGGACTGATGATCCTGGATATATTCAAACACAATTGGAACACTGCTTATGACAGAAAGCTGCTGATGGCGACAGCCGAACTTTACGGTCATGGCGATGCACTGGTCATGCTGCGTGCACATTGGGGACACAAGATTTCACTTATGTTGCTGGTTATTCTTTTTGAAGCATTTGTTGGGGTATTTGCTGAGCTTGACGCAGGATACGCTTTTTTCTGTATATCCTTTTTAGTGTCAGTTTTTATTTTAAGCGACCGAAGCCTGCATGAAAGAGTTAAAAAGAGAAGAAAGGCTATATTACTTGAATTTCCTGACTTTATAAATAAACTGACTTTGCTTGTCAACGCAGGCATGACAGTGACGAATGCATGGGAAAAGGCAGCTTCTCAGACAAACCGACAGACTCCTCTTTATAAGGAACTTCGTACAGCAGTACAGCATATCAGATCCGGAGTACCGGAACACAAGGCGTATGAGGAGTTTGCCAAAAGGTGTCATGTTTCTTCTGTTACACGGTTTGTCTCAGTCATATTGCAAAATATCAGAAAAGGAAATTCTGAGCTGGTGCCTGTATTGCGTCTGATGTCAAATGAATGCTGGGAACTGCGTAAGGCGGCTGCAAAAAAATATGGTGAAGAAGCTTCAACCAAGCTGCTGGCACCGATGATGCTTATGTTCATTGCGATTCTGCTTATCGTCGGTATGCCTGCTGTTTTGTCACTGAGAAATATTTAAGGGATGGAGGTGATTTAATGAACAGGCTGGTAAGGAAATTCATGAGTGAAGAAGATGGTCTCGGAACAGTGGAGATAGTCATCATAATAGCCGTTCTCGTCGGCATAGCACTTATTTTCAGAGATGCGATTATTAATTTTGTGACCAGAATTATGGAAAGCATCTTTGCGGATCAAAACATTACCAATGATATCAACAGCAACAATATAAGACAGAATTACCAGATAGGCAGTTAATGCTCCTGCTGATGCTGATAACTGGCAAATCTGCATAGTATCAGGAAGGCGAAACTTTACTTGTGGAGAGTGTATGATATGGCGGGGATAATCGGGGAATCAAAAAATGAATTGAAATTTATGTATGAAAGTGATGCATCATCCAGTTTTCTGGTGGTCAGATGCGAAGGTGAGACTATAGATTTTCAGCTCAGAATGCTCGAAAATAATGACATCGGATACATTGTACCTGTTGAAGTGGCCCAAAAGGACGGCATCTGTCATTTTTTCTACAACATAACTTCCAGAATCCCGCTGTCTCTGTATCTTAAAAGATATAAATTCGGCAGAGATGATTTTCTCAGACTGCTTTTGAACATATTCGTCTGCATCAATGATTCTGCCGGTTACCTGCTGGCCTCTTCCAACTTTGTTTTCAACGCCGAATATATGTACATCGATCCCGGTACACTGGATATTATGCTGATTTATATACCTGCAAGAATCAGCGATAAAGCTGCCGGAACGCTGCAGTCTTTCGTTTCGGACTTGCTTATGCTGCATATCAACGAGGATGGTTTCGGCAGCGGTAATCTCGTTCAAAGGATACTGTCGGAGATCAGCAGTGAAACATTCAGTATTAATGGATTCATAAAGCTTATAAACGAACTGCTGTATGGACAGGGCAATGAGAAAGTACAGCTATATCTGCCAAATACGGAACAGGAGATTTGTAATAAAATAATAGAAGAAAACGTAAATTCAGATAAAAAAGAGGAAAAAATCAACATAAAAGCGAATATATCCAAAACCGGCACATTGCCGTTCGCTGTATTTGCAGTATTGCTGCAGATACTGATAGGAGCTGGTATTTATATGTGCCGCGGGTGGCTGGACAATGCAGGAGATGATCCGGCAATCACCTATTCCGCTGTTATATTGATAGTTTTGTCTGTAGAAGTTTTGGTTTTTAAGAAACTTTATTCATTGAAATTGCTTGGCATCAGTACCAGTGGCCAAAATAATGAAGCAATAGGGATTGGAACAGCCCAGGATACCGTGAACGGCAGGATGACGAATGGAGACCCGACAATTCAGGATTCGATGAACACGCCGACGTCAGAATGCACCAGAAGCCGTGAAACAGATTTAAAAGGATCAGGGTCAGATAAAGCAAATACATGTGTTGACAGAAATACAGGAACTGTATGCGCAAAACATACCTGCAGTGATTCAGACACTGAAAGACCAGAGAACAGATATGTTGCTGCAGGAGATTGCAATGCAGCACAACCCAAAGAAAATGCTGCCGTGCTTTTTGATGATAGGGATGCCATATCCACTCAAAAGACAGAACTGCTGAGCAAAGCACCAAACTGTGCATATATGCTGAAATGCAGGGACAGCACCAACGGTGGGCATGACATAATTATTGATAAGGATGAGTTCATTATCGGCAGACTTGCGGGCCATGTGGACTATGTACTGGAAAATAAAGCAGTGGGAAAACTGCATGCAGAACTTATTATAAGAAACGGCTCATGCTATGTAAAAGATCTGAATTCCATCAATGGCACTTACATCAACAATCAGCGGATAGAGAGCAATAAAGAAATCGAACTTAAGAACAATGACAGCCTGTTGTTTGCAAACAGTGAATTTATTTTTGTCAGTGGCCGGGCATGAGTATATTATGTCCATGGCTGTGAAAAGGAGAGTTGTACATGCCTTTTGAAAAATTGCTTTGCCCAAAAAAAACAGTAGGCAGAAAAATTGCTGCACTCATCTCAGTAATTTTGTTCTTTTCTGTTCTGTCGCTTGCTATGCCTTTAAGAGTACTTGCAGCGGAAGTTACAGAACCGGATATCAATGAGACGGCAATGAGGGTCAGACCCCTGCAGGAGAAGCTTGCCGCACTGGAACAGGCTGATATCGAACAAAGTCTGGCCGCATATGCAGATATGGGAACACATTGGAGCCGCAAAGAAGTTGGCATGCTGTCATGTATCGAAATAATCAACGGCTATAACGGCATGTTTTACCCCGATGATCCGGTGCAGGTGGACCAGCTTATCAAAATGACAGTCAGGTCGATGGGATTTGCACCTGGAGAAAACACGAAGTATTGGGCCCAGAACTATATAGACATCGCTCTTGAGCAAAAACTAATAACAAAAAAGGAGTTTTCGGATTACAAGCGCCCTGTTACCCGTGAGGAAGCAGCCAGGATCATAATGAAGGCAACACTGCTTAAGGAAGAGTTTCCTTACAGTGATCCATACAATAATCCTGATAATCTTGTCCGTTCAAAGATAAAGGATTACTCAAAAATCAGGGACGAAAATAAGCAATTTGTTCTGCAGGCATATGAGATAGGACTTTTCCGCGGGTCGGGCGGATTTTTCAGGCCTGCTGATACACTTACACGGGCAGAGGCAGCCACGATTATAATCAGGTTCCTGGATGATGCTTTACGGGTGCCGTTTACTCCTGCCGAGAATGAGGTTTATACGTGTGTTAATTATGACGGAACAATTGTGACAGCTTGGCCACCACCTCAGAAGGAGATAATAAATTCAGCTAATGCATTTAGATATGTCGGAGATAAGTCAAAAGGCTTCGTAGTCTCTGGTTATAGCGATTCTGGACATGTTATATATTATTCATTTTATAACGATGAAGATAGTTTTTTGGAAAATAGTGTTTTGAACAAGCAAATGTCAATACATTTAAATACTATAAACGATGCTTATTATAGCGAAAATCCTTACCATTTTGTTATTTATAATGCAGGGGCAGTTAAGCGGCTTCACCGAGATGTTGTATATGATATGTTCAAGTTCTGGTTTGAAGATGAAGCTGACAAGGCTATGGCTGAATTTGACAGATACCTTGACTATGCCATCAATAATGACCAGGAAAGCCGCATAAATAAGGTCACATATAACGGCCGCTTTATGTTCTTCCACAAAATAGGCGGAGACAACGGTTTTACACTCAATATCTATGTTAAAAAATAAGTTATGTCAATATAGTGAGGTTGGCTGACATGAAAAAGAAATTTTTCATATGTATACTTATTTGCGCCTTGCTGCTTCCAAATATTACCACTGCAAAAGACGATACCAGATATTATGAGACCAGCTGCAAATGGGAGACATATTATGACAATCCGGAACTGTTCGATAAACTCTCAGGGCTGCCTTATGGTGTCGTGCCTGTTGCACATGGGAGACCGTTCAATTACCGTATATGGTTTGGAAAGGGTATCGTTGTATATGGTACTCCTGAAGAGGCAAACTCCAATGAAAGTTACAGAGTTAACTATAAAGAAGCAACAACGAATGAAAACGGTGTCGGCTTTTACAAAAAGGCTGGCCGTAAGCGCGGCGAGTACCGATATGACGGTTTTACCATGGAAGGAAACTTATACGCAAATTCGAATTTTCCTCCCGATGTTAAAAGAGTGACACCTCTGGAAGATATAGCATGGATTTATCGGTATTGGGACAGTAATTATGTAAAATCAAAATTTAAAGGCGAACCAGCAATGAAAGCAAGCATATATAATTTGTTTGCGATTGAATATATTACTGATGTTGATAAAAAAACTCGTGAATGGATCAATAACGGGATGACAGAGTTCAAAATCAGGAACGGCGTCAAAGATACGGGCCTGAAAGACCCGGCACCGGAGAAAAAGCCTGACGGGACCTGGGATTTCCATAACTTTTTGAATGTTCAGTCTGCACCGTCTGCAAAATTCAACGGTGAGGGCCGCATGTTCAGGTTTGACAAAACGGGAAAGCTGTTCTATATGGCATTTACAATAAAAAAGTATCAGAAAGAGCACACCCCTGTGGAAGTTGCAGTGAATGTTTTAAATGAAGATGAACTCAGTTTCATAGATTATGGCGATGACAACCCTGAAAACTTTGAAAAGCAGACGATCAATGTAGAGGTTGAGGTAACTGCTAGGCTGAAGGATGAGGAACACATGGAAGATCCTTTGGCCAGGGCTGTATATTATACCAGGGATGACAGGGAACGATGGGAAATAACGCTTAACGGTGAAGCTGCCGGTGAAGATGATATACAGATATATGACAACATGGCCAAAAGTGTTTTTGTTGTCCCGATGACAAAAGGGCAGATAAAGGCTTTGAAAGGGCAGAAAATGAGTTTCAGGGCAACGGCACGCTGTATATATTTTGACGAGAAATATGACGAAGGCAGTAATGTCGGCAGCGCTAAGTTCGACATCGAGGAATATATCATTGAGGATGAGCCGCCTTTTCTGATGGAGCCCAAGTGCACCATACCGGAGGTGGGTTTTGATATAGTGAGGTTTGATGCCCATGACGATACGGACATGACAGGGATTGCTGACAGAAAGGTTTTAATAAATGGTACTGAGGTGGATGATCAGGATTTTTTCAGCGGCAGATTTATTTTTGGAGAAGGGCAGGACGGGCTGAAAAGAATCGATGTTTATTATACGGACAAAGAGGGAAAAACTGCATTGCATACGGCCTGGACATATATTTACAGTACAAAGCCGACGGCTCAGTTCAGGTTTTCAGGCACATTCAAGCAGAACAGGAAACTGACGGTCACAGATATTTCAAATATAGCGGGGCCTGACGTAGTCAACAGTATTTACCCCATATGTTCTTACTCCTGGAAGTTCAGGGCAATTAGCGGAAATGCATCGTCTATAAGGAAAAAGGACATCAGTGATACACAAAAAGATCTCCTGTTCAAAACACCTGGTTCATATGAAGCAGAACTTACGGTAACTAATTCCCTTGGGAGAGTTTCAGACCCTTATATAGTCAGGTTTGAAATATTTCCTGACTATGTGCCTGCATTGGAAATTGATCTTGACAACTCTGTAATATCAAGGCTTGAAACAGTTACAGCGTGGAACTACAATGCATGCAGTACTGATAATGATACTATAGCGAAGAATACCATCGAGCTATGGTATGACAGCGACAATGACGGAGAATATGACAAGCTGCTTGAAACCTATGACGGAAGCAATGGTTTTCCGGAATTCCGTCCGGTGGGCCTTGGCAGGTATAAGTTCATAAACACAGTAGAGGAAAGTTTCGGCGAGGAAACGATAGAAGAATTTATAACAGAAGAGGATCGGGTGAGCAGGACTGTTGAACGGGAAATACTGGTGGACAATATTCAGCCTATGACAGCGTTGTATATAAATGCCCCAGTGAACAGGCAACAGGCCGACGTATTTATAATGCTTGACTCCGGGCTTGAGAGTGATAAAGCAAGGTATATAAAAGACAACAGGATTGAATTCAATAATTATCTGCGCTGTGCAAATATACAGTCAAATGTGGAAGTCTGGGATCTGTGCACATACAGGTATGAACAGGAGGCAGGCACTTCCGTCCGTACGGGGAGCAGTTATCCGCCGCAGACAATAGAGTACACCAGTAATGGTTATTATGGGGTGCTTAACAGAACAAGCGTTGTCAATAACCGGTATCAGACTGATGAGGGTACATATACCTCAAAAGTTGAAACGAAAACAGTGACAGGAACCCTGTCAGGCTGGAGTGAAGCAAATTATATTTATACGGCAGGCGGCTGGAAGCTTATATCGTCAGACAGCACTGATCAGCCGGTTATGGAATATAATGAAGATGGATACAGCGGTACGCTTACAAAAGTTTCCTTCACAACTGATACCGATAACGGTAAACCGGAATGGCCAGGTACCATAGGGGAAAAATATACATGGAGAAGGACCTATACCGGCTACTACAGCGGTGAAGTATCACGGGAAGTACAGGTATGGGTCCCCAACTTGGTCTGGCATGATGACTATACCGGTTTTTATTCGGGTACTGTCAGCAAGGATGTCAGGCAGCCATTTACTGATCCTTTCAGACCTACATCCAAAAAATATATAATCTACGTGACCAACAGCAAGCTGCGTGATATGAATGACCTGAGTTTTGTATTGAACAAAAGCGGTGCTGCAATAATTCTCATTGGACAGGATAGTATCAGACAGCAGACCGGGCATGAGCATTTTATTGAAAACGACAGGCCTATTGAGGAGTTAATGGAAACAGCTCTTGATATAATCGCAGATACGGGTGAAGTGGAACGATACACTTTGCTTGCCGGGATAGATGATTTGAACCTGAGCTTTGCCGACTTTGACGAAGAGAATGATGATATAACGGAGAAAAAGTTTCTTTATGTCCATGAACCTGATTACTTCGATAACGGAAGCGGGCTTGCACCTTTTGCCTCAGCGAGTTTCTCGGAGAATGAAGGATGGGTGGATACGCTTGTGAACAGGCTTGATAATCCGGGCAAGTACACTATATACAGAAGAATAAAGGACAACCCATCGGATGATCCTGCTTTCATCAGTTACGGACGATATTCAGGAACCCCCTGCATTGAGATATATGCTCACAGAAAACCGGTTGCCCGTGCTGCACTGGACTGGGATTATGATCAGGAGGCATGTGTCTACAGGACGGTTTGGGTCGATGATTCCTATGATCCCGATCACCAATACAGCAGAGCAGATAAAGGAATAGTTGAAAGAAAAATTATGTACAGGCAAAAGGGAGGAGAATGGATCTACACGATACCGGACAAGCTCCGGCCGGGTGAATATGAGCTGTACTATTATGTAAAGGATCCTGAGAACACCTGGTCGGATCCGATGATCCTTAATTTCAGGCTTGAAGAAGCTCCTCCGATACAATTCAATGCTTCTCTCAGGACTCTGGACAGCAGGTTCAGTCTTTCAGGTGTACCTATCACGGAAAAGCTGGAGGTTTATGATCTGTGGACACGTTATCCGGGTAATGTGAGGCTGGAGATGGCATTGTATGATGGAACTGTCAGAAAATCACCGTTAAAAACTGTAACATTGTCAGCTGATACGGGAACCAGGTCGAACAATGACATTTTCTGGCGTAATATAATATACCCCATACCGGATAGTCTGCCTGACGGGATGTATGAATTCAGGATCGCTGCTGTGGGAGATGATGGCAGGAGTACGGCAAAAAACTTTGCAGTTAATGTTTCAACTCCAATTGATCTGGTCCCCGATATGCCTGAAAGTCTATCGGGTGGTTCGGCGGCTGATGTGTCGGCAGTGACGTCAAAATATGTTGATACAGTTGAAGTTACACTGTTTCATGGTACAGACCATGCCAGGACTTACAGTTTGACAGGCAGCGTAAATACGTCAGGACAGATAAAAAACTGGCGGAGTGTGCTGTCCGTACCGACCGGTATACCTGACGGTGAGTACACAGCCAGGTTCAGGGCAGTGGCTGGAAACGGCAAGTCGCAGCTGAAAGATGTAAAATTCGAGCTTACCAATATCTCAATAACTGATGTAAAAATCAGCGGATACTGGAATCATTGGAGAGGGCAGACAGACGTATTCGGCAGGAGAATGTCCGTAGAGCCGCATAGATTTTTGTCCCTGGAATGTGTCAAGGTCGATATAACAACTAAAGGTGATCCGGACAAGGTGATAATAAGATTCAGTCCGGAACTGGAGTCGATGGTTTATACAGATCCCAACGGGCATACATATGATTACGGACGAGACTTTTTTGGTTATACTGTAAAATTCCCTGAAAATTCAACTATCCAGGTATCAGACAACCACGCCCGGTGGGAGTATTATCTGCCGCTGGCCCCTTCAAGCAAGGACTGGAATGACAACAGGCTGAGGCCGCAGTATCGGATGACGGTCACGGCATATAAGGGAGACAGTACGGCAGAATATGTTATTGATGATATAGACATTACGGGGAATATATACGATCTGACATACATCCAGCCTAAGAGATGATGACGGTTTTGGATTTAGACCGGCAGACATTATGTTCCATTTTGAAGTATAATTTTGTATAATCAAAATGATGATTTTATTTTGTTTTAAGAAAACGGGGGATCATAATGTGGACCAGGGCGGAACTGAAGTACAGGGCAAAGAATGTCCTGAGGGGCAAGTACTGGAAGTCGCTTCTGGTGAGCCTTGTTATTGTGTTTGTTGCCGAAAACCCAGGCATCACGTTCAGGACTGACAAAGAAACAGCATATGGTGATTTTAATCTTGGCAATTTTAATTTACCTTTTATTATTGCATTTTTGGTTGTATTAGCGCTAATTTTTATATTTGCGGTCACGGTGGATATATTCCTGTTCAATCCGCTGGAGGCAGGAGGCAGAAAGTATTATGTCCAGTCGGCTCAGTACCTTGACAACAGAGGATGTTTCAGCTTTGCTTTTGACGGCAGGAACTATCTTGGTATTGTCGGTACCATGGCTTTAATGAACCTTTACCTGTTTCTTTGGTCGCTGCTGCTGATTATTCCGGGGATTGTCAAGAGCTACGCATACCGGATGGTTCCGTATATTCTTGCTGATAATCCCAATATCGGTGCGAGCAGGGCAATAGAGCTGAGCAATAAGATGACATATGGGCACAAATTTGATATGTTTATACTTGACCTCTCCTTTTTAGGATGGTATTTATTAGGTGCGCTTTGCTTCGGCATAGGTATTTTCTTTGTCAAACCATATGAACATGCGACAAATGCGGAACTGTACCTTGTTTTGAGGCAGAATGCGATAGAAAGGGGCGATGTAAGCCCCTGGGAACTGAATCTTTATGACCCGCACGGGCAGGAGTATAATATGTAATATTAAAGCGATGCCTATACCTGCATCATACAATAGCGATGATGCAGGACGGCTTTTGTATGGAGGATGATACAGGTGTGGCTTGACAGGCTGGAAAAGAAGCTGGGCAAGTATTGCATTAAAAATTTGATGCTGTATATTACCACTTTGAACGGTATAGTATTTATTCTGTCTTTTTTTGATACCAAAGGTGAGTTTATCAGCAAACTGGTGCTTGTACCTTCACTTGTGATGAAGGGAGAGGTCTGGAGACTCATAACATTCCTGTTTATTCCGATGGACTTCAATCCACTGTGGATTTTGTTTTCGTTATATTTTTATTATATGATCGGTTCATCACTGGAACATGAATGGGGGTCTTTCAGGTTCAACCTGTACTATCTGATAGGTGTGATCGGTACCATAGCGGGAGCTTTCCTGGGAGGCGCAGGAACATCGACATTCCTGAACCTTTCACTGATATTTGCCTTTGCTTACCTGTTTCCCAACTATGAACTGATGCTGTTTTTCTTCCTGCCTGTCAAGATAAAATACCTTGCGATGCTGTATGCCGCCGGACTTGTGCTTTTATTCAGTCTTTCGCCTTTATATGGCATAATTACAGTTTTGGGGTCGGCTCTTAACTTCATACTGTTTTTCTGGAAGGATATCTATTACAGGCTGAGGTTTAACCGGAAATCGTATCAGAAACGGAAGGAGTTTAAGGCAAAGATACCAAAGATACATGTCATGCACCGGTGCACTATATGCGGCAAGACGGACGTTGAGGACAGGCATATGGACTTCAGGTACTGTGTGGATTGTGATGGTGATTATGAGTACTGCATGGATCACCTTTACAACCATGAACATATCAAAGCCGGTTCCCCGTCGGGGAAAAGTGACAGCGATGACAATGCGGAAGTGAAACAGGATAATGAAGAAGAGAAAAAATGATAAGATGGTTTGGATAAAAGAATAGGGTAGAGGAAAAAGATAAGGACGAAATTAAACATAACTGCCTGAACAGCTTATAAAAGAGGCAGCCTGTAAAGAATAAATAAAGCCGGCTTAAAATTCAGCCGGCTTTTCGTCTGATAATCCAAATTCATATAATATAGCTTTGACTATTCGTTCTGAAGCTTTGCCGTCGCCATACGGGTTGACCGCTTTTGCCATTTTTTCATATTCGTTTGCATCATCGAGTAATTGTGATGCCATGGCAAATATATCATTACGATCCACACCGGCCAGCCTGACTGTGCCGGCTTCCACGGCTTCAGGCCGTTCGGTTTCCTTCCTCAGGACGAGTACTGGTTTGCCCAGCGCAGGAGCTTCCTCCTGCAGACCGCCTGAGTCAGTCATTACGATGTAAGACCTGGCCATGAGATTATGCATGTCCTGTACATCAAGAGGATCGACCAGGTGAACGCGGGGATTTGCCCCAAGAACCCTGAATGCCGTTTCGCGCACTGCAGGATTAAGATGCACGGCATATATTATACAAACATCATCATATTTATCGGCAATGTCATTTAACGCAAGGCAAATCTGTTCCAGCGGATGCCCCAGATTTTCGCGCCTGTGGGCGGTAACCGCTATTACGCGTTTGCCGGCCATGCTGATATCATTTACTTCTTTGCTCTGGAAAGTATAATCTTTCCGGACAGTGGTCTGCAGAGCGTCTATGACCGTGTTTCCCGTGACATATATTTTGTCTGGACGTATGCCTTCATTAAGAAGGTTTTTCCTGTTTGAGGAGGTCGGCGCAAAATGCAGATCAGCCAATGCAGCTGTGAGTTTCCTGTTCATTTCTTCCGGGAACGGTGAATACTTGTCGAATGTCCTTAAACCGGCTTCTACATGGCCAACCGGTATTTTTTTATAAAATGCGGCCAGGGAAGCAACGAAACATGTTGAGGTATCACCGTGAACAAGTACGATATCAGGTTTTTCCTTTTCCAGTACAGAAGAAAGACCGTCCAGGGTCCTTGCTGTTATCTGCTCCAGACTCTGACGTTCCAGCATTACGTTCAGGTCATAATCGGGTTTTATGGAGAATATGTCAAGGACCTGATCAAGCATCTGCCTGTGCTGTGCCGTTACGCATACTACAGGTTCTATTTGGGGATATTTTTCAAGTTCCCTGACCAGCGGCGCCATTTTTACCGCGTCGGGCCTGGTGCCGAATACCGGCATTACTTTAAGCCTTCTCATTTTGTTACTCCATCAGATGATTTTTTCGCTTTGCTGTCAGGCAATGTTGCCTTTGATTGTGTTTCATCCACATTGCCGGTAAGTCCGCGGTAGTTCATATACTTGGTTCCGCCTACAACAAATACCGAAACCGCCAGCAGCAATATTATGGCGCTTATGGCTCCTCTGTCCGCCAGGACTATCGCGCACAGGCCCAGTGATGCGCTGGCAATATACATTATCAGCACAGACTGCTTTTGACTAAGTCCCATATCTATAAGCCTGTGGTGCAGATGTCCCCTGTCAGCCTGCATTATGGGCTTTCTGGACAGGATCCTTCTTATTATGGCGAAAACCGTGTCAAACAACGGCAGCCCGAGAACAAGCAATGGTATGGCTATCGATATGGCTGTATATGATTTCATCGCGCCCTGTATCGAAATAACTCCCAGCGTGAATCCGAGGAATGCCGCACCTGTTTCGCCCATGAATATTTTTGCCGGATTGAAGTTGAAGGGCAGGAATCCAAGGGTCGACCCCGCCAGCGCTGCCGTGATCAGGGCCGTGTAAATTGCTACCGTCGGGTCCAGGTCACCTCTCAGTATGGAAACGAAGAACAGGGAGAGAGATGAAATGGACGATACGCCTGCAGCAAGACCATCGAGACCATCTATCAGGTTTATTGCATTTGTAATGCCTACAATCCAAATGACAGTAAGCGGTATTGATATGAATGGACTGAGCTCGATATAAGGGTCGGAACCAAACGGGTTGGTCACTACAGAGATCCTTGTCCCTGAAATGGCCACGACACAAATTGCCGCTGCCAGCTGAAAGGCGAGCTTGGTCCATGCATTGAGCGTATTGATATCATCAAGCACGCCCATGAATGCTATAATTGCAATACCTGCCATGAGTCCGACTATCTCTTTGCCGGGTGTGATTATGTTTGATGTTGTTACCAGGTCAAATATCAGCGATATGACAAAACCGGCAATAATTGCAAGGCCGCCCATCAATGCAATCGGTTTTTTATGCATCCTGCGGTTATCCCTTGGTACATCTACTCCTCCGACTTTGAAGGCCAGTCTCCGTACCATGGGAGTTGCCGAAAATGACACAATAAATGCCAGTACAAACGTTATTATATACTCATAAATATATGACAAATCAGAACACCTGCCTATACTCTGACCACCCTTACACCGGCTTCTTTAAGCAGTTCCATTGCCAGTTCGTCAGGATAGTCTCCCTTAAAAACGATTTTCTTTATACCTGCGTTGATCGCCATCTTTGCGCATAATGCACAAGGCTGGTGGGTGACGTAAAGGGTTCCGTCCTTTACGCTGATGCCGGAATAGGCGGCCTGTACAAGGGCATTCTGTTCAGCATGAATAGCCCTGCAGAGTTCATGGCGCTGTCCCGATGGTATGTTCAACTGTTCACGCAGACAGCCTACTTCGGAGCAATGCTTGCAGCCGGTCGGTGCCCCGTTGTAGCCTGTGGCCAGTATTCGTTTGTCTTTAACGATCAGTGCCCCCACCTGACGTCTGAGACATGTCGATCTTGTTTTGATCAGCTCGACAATTTCCATGAAATATTCATCCCATGTAGGTCTCATTTCATTGCCCCCTAAACATAATCATCATAGATATGATACCAGAGCAGGTATTGGTCTTTTTCAGTAGCCGTTCACGAAAACTATTTGGTCCCAAAAAGCCTGTCGCCTGCATCACCCAGGCCAGGGACGATATATCCGTGCTCGTTCAGTTTTTCATCCACTGCAGCACAGTAAATCTCTACATCGGGATGATCCCTGTTGATCCTTTCAATGCCTGTCTTTGCAGCTATCAGGCACATCAGCTTTATATTGGTGACGCCCCTGTCTTTTATAAACTTGATGGCAGCCGATGCCGATCCGCCGGTAGCAAGCATGGGATCCAGAACGACTATTTCACGTTCGCTTGCATCCACCGGAAGCTTGCAGTAATATTCGACGGGTTCCAGTGTTTTGGGATCGCGGTAAAGTCCGATGTGACCGACCTTAGCCATCGGGAGCAGGTTCAGCATTCCGTCAACCATACCGAGGCCGGCTCTGAGTATCGGAACTATTCCCAGCTTTTTGCCTGAAATAACCTTTGTCTTTGCAACAGCTACCGGTGTTTCTACTTCAATTTCTTCCAGCGGCATATTTCTTGTAACTTCATAACCCATCAGCATCGCTATCTCTGCGACAAGTTCCCTGAACTCCTTGGTACTGGTGTTTTTATCCCTTAACAGTGAAATTTTATGCTGGATAAGCGGATGATCGAAAACAAATACTTTGTTCATTAATTGTACCTCCAATTATGTATTTTTTCTTGAATATTTTCTTTCAACGTCGGCGAACTTGTCCACTCTGCGCTGATGACGTCCACCTAAAAATGAGGAATTCAGCCATGTGTCGACTATGTCGATTGCCAGACCGGTACCCAACACTCTTGCGCCAAGTGCAAGGACATTTGCATCATTGTGCTCACGGCTCATCCTTGCCATGTATGTGTCGGTACAGAGAGCTGCTCTTATTCCGGGGACTTTGTTGGCGGTGATCGATATACCGATACCGGTGCCGCATATAATAATGCCGCGGTCGTGTGTTCCCGATGCAACTGCTTCCGCTACCTTAAGGCCAAAATCATTATAGTCAACAGAAGTGGTGCAGTCACATGTACCAAAGTCTTCATAGGGCACATTTATTTCCTGCAAATGCTTTATTATCTCACTTTTCAGAACGTATCCCGCATGATCGCTTCCTATTGCCAACATAGTTCTAACCTCCGATACAATTTTATATTAATGATATACTAAAGTCAAAAGATGCATCATATTATTTCGAGCTTTTCTGCAAGTTTTTCGACCGCCTGTGCAATTTCAGCCGCACAGCGCCTGTATACCGCTTCACTGCCGCCATAGGGGTCATTTATGTCATCTGCTGCCCCATAGACATATTCTTTCAATGTGTAAACCTTTTGATACGCATCCGGATACAGGGAAAGAATGTACTGCTTATGACTTCGTGACATGGTCAGCACCAGGTACGCGCTGTCGATATCTTCGCGGCTGATGTTCCTTGCTCTGTGATCTGAAAGATCGGCACCGGGGTAGTCCTCCATCGCTTTGACCGCATTTGCTGAGGCAGGAACGCCGGCAAATGCTGACAATCCGGCAGAAAAAGCCTGATACTCATCTTCAGATTGCCCGGATGCGGCCAGGCGGTTGAAAAGTGCCTGTGCCATCGGGCTTCTGCATGTATTGCCGGTACATACGAACAGTATCCGTTTCATTATATCTCCTCAAGTTTTATGATATTTCCTCCGGCTGCTTTCAGCATCCGGTTCATCACTGCCCTGCCGATCCCGCTGACATCAGTGGTTTCAGCCATTATTACGTCTACGGCATTTTCATCAAATTCCCTGAGACGTCTGAACAGGTTCGCGGCAAGGGTTTCCGGATTTTTTCTGCTGCCCAGGGACAGTATTTTGCAAAAGGTGTGCAGCTGAGGGTCATACAGTGAGGCTGTCTCGTCGGTGACGAGGATGCCGACTGCAGTGCCTTCCTTATGATAAAGTGCTGCTCTTCTGCTTATCTCAGCGGCAACCTGCTCATTATTGCCTTCCAGGAGCAACATCGCAGCTTTGGGAGAATAATGCCTGTATTTCATGCCAGGGGATTTCGGTATATAGGACGCGTTCGGGGCAGATGGAGCACGATCGCAGCTCACATTGCCGAGAACTTCCCGAAGCTGTTCAAGAGTGATGCCGCCGGGCCGCAGTACCATCGGTGGAGTGACGGTTATATCAAGCACAGTGGACTCAACTCCAATTTCAGAGCTTCCGCCGTCGATTATAACGTCGATCTTGCCGGAGAGATCTTCGATAACATGCTTGGCAAGTGTCGGACTTGGCCTGCCGGAGCTGTTGGCGCTCGGCGCTGCAACTGGTACGCCTGCCTTTCTTATCAGGGCTGCCGCTATCGGATGAGACGGCATCCTGATGGCAACTGTATCCAGACCCGCTGTGATTACATCGGGTATTATGTCCGAACGGGGCATGATGAGGGTGAGGGGACCGGGCCAGAACGCTTCCATCAGCGGAAACGCTGCCGACGGTATGTTTCTCACCAGCTTATCCAGAGAATCTGTGCTGCTTATGTGAACTATCAGAGGATTGTCTGACGGCCGCCCCTTTGCCTTGTATATATTCTTAACGGCATTTCCATCCAAAGCGTTGGCACCGAGACCGTATACCGTTTCGGTAGGAAACGCGACAAGCCCGCCTGATCTCAGTACTTCTGCCGCATAATCCAACTGCCTGTCCCAGTTTTGCACAGTTGTGTCGACTTTTATTATTTGCGTATCCAAGCTGTGTAACTTCCTTTTTTATATATTTTGATTTAATTATAAATCGATACTATTATACCACACAATATTCCACATACATTCGCAAATGAAGATAATCTTCCGAGATAAAGACGCTTGGATTCCGGAACCAGTTCACCGTATATTATATAAAGCATTGCTCCGCCGGCAAATCCCAGGCAGGCGGCAGTCAGGTTATCCGATATCATTCCGAGGACTGCGCCGAGTAAAGCTCCCAGCCCCATAGGGACTCCGGAAAGCAGCGTATAGCCGAAGGCCTTAAACCTGGACAGACCGCCGGCCCGCATTGGTACGGCCATGGCTATTCCTTCCGGGATATCATGGATGATTATTGCTGCCGTGATAGTAAAGCCAAGGCTTGCGGACGCCTCAAACCCGGAGCCGACTGCAAAGCCCTCCGGTAAATTATGCAAGGCAATGGCGATGGCCATCAGGATACCTGCCTTAAGCAGTCCTGAATTTTCTCCGCCGGCCAGTGCCTGGGACCTCTTAAGCATGTTTTCTATAAGAACAACTGCAAGGATACCGGAGACGATACCGACAAAGGTATAGAAAGTACCGCCGAGATTGAAAGCTTCAGGCAGCAGTTCAAAGCATACCACCGCTGTCATGAGGCCGGCCGAGAACTCCAGTATAGTGCTCATGATCCTGTTGCTTGTACGGGAGACCAGAAAGGCCGAAAGTCCTCCGAGCCCTGTCCCGGTGAGCCCGGAAACGAGCCCGAGCAAAGTTATCCGCATTAAGTGTCCCATAAAAAAACCTCCCTGGCTGTGTGACTTTATGCCGCCGTTATGCGCGGTACAGAGATTCTCTGTATATGTATGCCGCCGCGGTACAGCATTATATGACACTAACATTTTTATTCCGGGAGGATTTATATTATTAATTTAAGTATAAAATTAATCTTCATCATATGATGCACTGCCCAGTTTTTCCGACTGGTCTGCCGTTATAAGTGCATCGATGATCTCGTCAAGATCGCCGTCCATTATTTCATCGATTTTGTACAGCGTAAGGCCTATCCTGTGATCTGAGACCCTGCCCTGCGGGAAATTATACGTACGTATCCGCTCACTTCTGTCACCTGTGCCGACCTGGCTTCGCCGGGCCATGGCGATCTCGGATGACTGCTGCTGCTGAGCCATTTCATATAGCTTGGAACGCAGTATTTTCATGGCCTTGTCTTTGTTCTTATGCTGGGACCGTTCATCCTGACAGGTTACAACAATACCTGTCGGCAGGTGTGTTATCCTTATGGCGGAATCAGTTTTGTTGACGTGCTGACCGCCTGCGCCTGATGCACGGTATGTGTCTATCTGGAGGTCATTCGGATCGATCTGCACATCCACTTCATCTACTTCCGGTAGGACCGCAACTGTAACTGTGGATGTATGGATCCTGCCGCTGGCTTCGGTAACGGGTACGCGCTGGACACGGTGGACACCGCTTTCGTACTTCAGCCTGCTGTATGCTCCTTTTGCTTCTATTGAAAATACGACTTCCTTGATGCCGCCTATTTCGGTTTCATTTATGTCCAGGATCTCCGTTTTCCAATGATGCCTCTCACTGTAACGGGTATACATCCTGAACAGGTCAGCTGCGAACAGGGCAGCTTCTTCGCCGCCGGCACCGCCCCTGATTTCAACGATAACATTCCGGTTGTCGTTGGGGTCCTTTGGTACTAGGAGAATCTTGAGTTCCTTTTCTGTTGTTTCAAGCCTGCTTTTTGCTTCTTCGAACTCACTCTGGACAAGTTCGCGGAAGTCCTTGTCAAGATTGCTGTCGAGAAGTTCCCTGGCTTCCGACAGATCCTGTCTGGCTTTTTTGTATTCCCTGTATTTGCCTACGATTTCCTCAAGTTCCGAGTATTCCTTCATCAGCCTGCGGTATTCGTCCTGGTCAGCAATGACCTGCGGGTCACTTAGCTTTATGCTGATTTCCTCATATCGGTTTTCCGCAGCTTCGAGTTTATCAAACATATTACACCTCATGTCAAAATTGTCAGTCCAATATTATAACATAGTTGAAACGTATTATCCACAATATTATTTCTTTATGGTATACATAAATGAATATGTGGCAAATCGGGACATAAGGCCATCACATATTAGACATATACGAAAATGAGAATCGGCAGATCAGAAGATATAAAAAGAACGGGCAGGAAACAGGTCCTGTCCGTTCTTCCGCATAATATGGAGTGATCACGCATTTGCATCAGATAAATGGAGGGGTAATTAATGCTTATTTGATCACTTCGATATAACCATTGGTAGTCTGCACATTAATGCTGATTTTCTGTGCAGCAGAGGCGTAGTTCTCTGTTTCCGCTTCTGCCTGCCTGTTGGCGCCGTCTATTTTCATGGCATTGCGGTAGAGCAGATTCGGTATGAGAAGATTTATGCCGCCGCGGGTTGTCTGGGCATTGACTTTGCAGCCCCTGCCTTCGGAGTCGTCTATATTCACTTTAATGTCGGCGTTCGTAGTCTTGAGGGAAATCTCTGCGGTATCCGTGTTGTCATAATTCTGCACGTTATCGACTTTTATATTTCCGTTGGTAGCCGCAGCCGTCATCTTAACTGCCTTCAGATTCTTGATGTCGATTACGGAATTTGTTGTACCTATGTTGATGTTTTTGCCCGTCATGTATTTGACGTCTACTTTGCCGTTTTTAGTTTCAACTGTGATATTGCCGCTGTTTACGCCGACCAGGTCGATGGAGGCGTTCTTTGTTACGCTGACGAACTCCTCGGAAAGAGTATCTTCAACATCTATTTTGCTGTTTTTTGTCTCAAGCGCTATTTGGTTGAATTTCACTGCAGGAACAAGCACATCGTAGGATACGCTGAGATTGTATGTGTCGGGTTTTGCAAGCCTGACAGATACTGTACCGTTCTCATTTGCAAAAGTTATGGCGCTCTCGGGATCCTGCTGTGGGGTGCGGATCTTAGCCTTAATTACTATAGTATCTTCCTGGTGTTTTTTAATCGTTATAGGACCGTTTGTAGCCTGCAGTTCAAGATTCATGCCGTCAGCCGCGGCCGCCTCAAAAACTTTTTCAACTGGTGCGCAGTTTCCGAAAATCTTGTAGGCGCCTGTGTCTACTATACTTCCGACAAAGTCTATTACCTTGTCGGCGATCCCGAATGCTGCTGTGGCCACATTCTTGCCGAACTTCTCAGCCTTGGCGCTGAATTCATCAACCATTTTGTCGAAGTCATCCTGGTTGTAATTTTTGGAGAGATCACGCCTCCATGAATTGATCCGTTCCCTTACTTTTGTGACTTCGTCATAGTAATTGTGAGGCGGCGGCTTTGGTATATTGAATCCTTTGAAGCCGCGGCAGCTGTCCTTTCCGGATTCGAGTGCCTCCAGCAGTTTGGCTGCTTCCTCGCTGTTGATCCTGCCTTCCTGAAGCATTTTCAGGACCATCATTTTTTCTTCACTTATTGACATGAGTATAATCCTCCTCTTAAAAATTTTTATAATCCGGTCAGCCCTTAAGCAGTTCCAATGCTTCTTCCACTGAAATCAGTCCGTTTTCAAGTTTTGTTAGTATCTCAAGTCTGCTTTCGTTCTCAGGCTCACTGTAAGTGTTCACAGATGCGTAGCCCAGTGCATTTGCAGCGTCTTCAAGCCTGCTTTTAACTGTCGGATAAGATATGTCCAGTTCTTTTTCCACCTCCCTGATATTTCCCCGGCACTTGATGAATGTTTCAATGAATGATTTCTGTTCTGCGGTCAGTCTGCAGAATCTGCAGAGTGAAAAATGACCCTCGATTTTTGTGTCACAATTGCTGCAATATATTGTGGTAACTTCTGTGTCTTCGCCGCACACCGGACATTTCCCCAGTGCTTCTCTTGTCAAATTTGCCATAGCTGTTCTCCTTGCTTAAAGAAATATTAGGGTACATTAAAATAATTAATTCTCTTATTAATTATTTTAATTATTACATAATATATACTATTATTACAGCAGTTTTTTGTCAATGTTCTGTTCGAAAAATATTAAAATAATTAAGCGCATCTTTAACATTTTTAATGTTTCAATTAAATATACGCCGATCCCTTATAAATGTTTCATTTTTTATAAAAATTTTCTGAAATTTATAGAAAAACCACAGGGGAAATAAAGAGAATAATCCTGACAGTGAGCGTGTGTGATACATCGCCGGGGATACGTTGAAGGATATCTGAGGCCTTATTGCCGGAAATCAGGACGGCTGGCCTTATAAATGCCTGCGGATGGTTTTGACGGATGCTTTTTGATGATGGTTTTAAGTCAAAATCCAAAAGTCCGAAGTGAAAATAATGGGAAAAATGAGTTATAGAAAATCTGCTGACTGTAAGAAATAGGAGAAATCAAAAAACAGAGGGTGCTTCCCTCTGTCCGGTTACAGTTCGCGTCTTCCTTCAAGTGCTTTGGCCAGCGTCACTTCATCAGCGTACTCCAGGTCGCCGCCTACCGGTATGCCATGGGCTATCCGGGTGGTTTTGATTCCGATGGGCTTCAAAAGCTTGGCTATGTACATGGCAGTAGCTTCGCCTTCCACATCGGGGTCCGTAGCCAGTATGACTTCCCGGACATTACCTTCGCGGATCCTCTGGAGAAGCTCCTTTATTTTAATATCTTCAGGTCCGATGCCTTCCATGGGTGAAATAACTCCGTGAAGGACATGATAGATGCCGTTGAATTCCCGGATCCTCTCCATGGCCACCACATCTTTCGGATCTTCAACTATGCATATGACTCCGTGGTCACGTTTGGCATTGCTGCAAATGCTGCAGGGATCTGATTCCGTGATGTTGCAGCAAACCGAACAATAGCGGGTCCTGGCTTTGGCCTCCTTTATCGCGTTGGCCAGTGCTTCTGATTTCTCTGCAGGCAAATTCAGCACATAAAAAGCCAACCTCTGGGCGGTCTTATGACCTATGCCCGGAAGCTTTTCAAATTCTTCTATCAGTCTGGCGATAGGGGGAGCATAAAGGTAACTCATCTCAGAATAACCCGCCAAGATTGCCCAAACCGCCTGTCAGCCTGGACATACTGCTGTTTACCAGTTCGTCAGCTTTGCGGAGTGCTTCGTTTACAGCTGCCAGCACAAGATCCTGAAGCATTTCTACGTCATCGGGGTCAACTACATCCGGGTTTATTGTTATTTCCTTTATTTCCTTTTTACCGGTGGCAACTACCTTAACTGCGCCGCCTCCGGCAGTTGCTTCAACTTCTTTTTCCTCGAGCTCGGACTGCAGTTTCTCCATATCCTTCTGCATTTTTTGAGCCTGTTTCATCAGATTGTTTATGTTTCCGCCGCCGAAGCCCGGAAATCCGCCTTTTGCCATTCTTGGCACCTCCATATTGATTTATCATATTTATTATATATAAGCGCCGGAAGCCATTCAAGGGCTGGTTTTACTCGTCGATTATCTCAAGGGGAAGACCAGCCTTGTCAGCAATCTTGCGGGCCCTTTTGAGAATATCGCTGCTTTCTTTTTCTTCTGCAGACACCGCCGATACCTTTGGATCTTCGCTTATGCACTTTATTTTCATTTCATGGCCGCTTACTTTCAGTACTGCGTCTTCTATTATTTTAATATGTTCCGGCAGTGAGACTGTCGATCTGATGTTGGCATCCCTGGCAATCAGCCCGACTGTGTCGCTGTTCAGCAATACAGCTTTAACGTTGATCAGGAAAGAGTAAATGGTCATCCTGCCGATACTTTTCAGATATTTCATGACCCCGGGCCATTCTTTGTATTCTGACAGCTGGCCTGCCGTATTGTCATGATTTGCCTGACCGGGTTTCGGAGCGGCAGTTCTTTCTTTTATAACGCCGGTGCTTGCCTGCGGTTCTGCATTATCCTGACCGGAGCCGGCATGAGTTCCATCCTGAATTGTGTTTCTGCTGCCGTCAGTTATTGCCGAAGCTTCCGGCCGTGATACTGACGGATGAGACACAGCCGCTGATCCTGCTTTATCGGACAACAAAGCAAAATCGACGTTTTCCAGCCTTCTCTCGATTGCTGACAGCCTGTCCTCAATATCCGTACCTTTATATTCACTGCTGCAGAGCTTTATTAATGTGACTTCCAACAGGACTCTTGGATTTGAAGCGTATTTGAGATTGTACTCAAGTGCCGACAGTTCTCTTATCTTCTGGATTATTTCATCGAGCGATATCCGGGCGGATTGCTGCTTCATGATCCCAAGCACTTCCGACGGTACTTCGATCAGGTCGTCACAGCTGCCGTCAGTTGATTTGCATATCATCATGTTTCTGAAGTACATGACCAGGTCTGATACAAAATGTGCCGTATCGCGTCCATCGGCGACAAGACGGCTGACATTTTCCAATATTTTTTCGATGCTTTTGTCGAGCATGCTGTCTATGAATCCTGTCATGAAGTCGTCATTTACAATGCCCACAACTGACAGCACATCATCATAGGTTATCGTGTCTTTGCCAAGAGAAACACATTGATCCAGCAGGCTTATGGCATCCCTCATGGCGCCGTCGGACATACGGGCAATAAGCCTTGCTGCCGCCGGGTCAAGCTTTACATTGTCTGCCGAGGCGATCTTGTCAAGATGTTTTGCGATGCTGTCCCGGGAAATACGCCTGAAATCAAAACGCTGGCAGCGGGACAGGATCGTGGCAGGAAGCTTATGGGGCTCTGTAGTTGCAAGTATGAAAATAACATGCTCGGGGGGTTCTTCCAATGTTTTAAGCAGCGCATTGAAAGCTCCGGTGGACAGCATATGGACCTCATCTATGATATAGACTTTCCGTTTGGCCCTGGTAGGTGCGTATATGACCTCGTCCCTTATGGAGCGGACATTGTCGACGCTGTTATTTGAAGCAGCATCTATTTCCAGCACATCAACACAGCTGCCCGAGAGTATTTCCCGGCATATTTCACATTCGTTGCAGGGCTCCCCGTCCTGAGGGTTGAGACAGTTTACCGCACGGGAGAGTATGTGAGCCATGGTGGTTTTGCCGGTCCCCCTTGTTCCGCAGAAAAGATACGCATGGGCAATCCTGCCTGTGCTGACGCTGTAGCGCAGTGCTTTGACCACATGTTCCTGTTCGACTACATCTTTGAACTTAGTAGGACGCCATTGTCTGTATAATGCAATGTATGACATCTCAACAGCCTTTCTTTTGATCCATGTTATGAACATAGTATATCAAAACAATGTGTTAAAAAAAAGTCTCTGAATATCCCAAAGATCCAGCAATAAGCAGGACAGCAGTGCTGTGACGGCTGACATGGCAGTTTCGGCGAAAAAACCGGCGGTCATAGGGAATTATGCCTGACAGAATGAAAAATACAAAATCGGCCTTTCTGCCAAATCAGCCTCCGGCCGATAAAGCATGAGACGGGACATATTCGTCCGGCAATATTATTGAGCGGATGGTATAAAAAAAGCACGGCAGCCGTATTTTACGGTTAACGCACTTTTTTATAATTGAAGGCTGTGCACCTGATGTCGACTTACATCCACAGGCGTAACCCATATAGTTGGCTCCAGCCAGGCAACCCTGCGGCACACGCAAGTATCCGCTTACCGTTGCTTCCTTCCGGACCTGGCGGGGTTCACGGGCTTACGTTGCGCAAGACCCAACTGTCATCGCTACTTGTATGGGGCAGGCCCCACAAAGGTAAAGCCTCGATCAGGGATTCGACCCTGCTACAGCGGATTGCAGGTACAGGGCACCGCTACCTCCCCGTCTAGCACAGCCAAAGTTTATGCAAGTTAATG
>ENA-OWPA01000510-OWPA01000510.1-bioreactor-metagenome-genome-assembly--contig:-NODE-510-length-50015-cov-7.483920_pt1 | contig 50015 bp, 42 predicted proteins | sample MGYA00238139_ERZ651803 | MGnify/ENA primary metagenome ERZ651803 (study PRJEB26909, sample SAMN07631231) | bioreactor metagenome | isolation source: Switchgrass digestor | place: USA: Dartmouth...
AACGTAGCTTTCGCCATCTTTATGCTCTCTATTAAATCTTTTTCCTCAATATTCATGTGAAATGTATCTATATGTAGCTTAAGATAATCACTGCCTACTTTTTCTATAAATTTAAGCCCTTCATAAACATTGTTTATGAAATTTGTCTCATATCGATTGATAGCCTCAAGGGTTATTATAACACTTTGTTTTTCTGCATTCTCCATAACAGCTTTGAAGCAATCTAGTGCATATCCTTCGTATTTGTCATATTCACTTGTATTCGGCACTTTTCCCCTCATTGATCCTACAATTACTTTGGCATTAAGCTCCTTTGCAACCTGTATATGCTCAAAAATTCTCTCTACTGCTTTTTGACGCACGACTGAATCTTGATCAGTAAAGCTCAAACCATCTACGGTATAGCCCATTCCGGTTCCAATTGTAGAGACAGTTATATTGTTTTCTTCACAGGTTTTTTGTATTTCATGAATGTCCAAGGTTTTTGGGTCATTTACGTGGATTTCCACAGCATCATAACCCATTTTAGCTGCTTTTTTTATATTTTCAGTGTAACTGCCTCTTAAGACAATGGGGGCGTTTTTCCCTGCTTCTTTTGCTATTGCGAGACTTATTTTCATGTGTTTTCACTGCCTTTCTATTTTGGATTTTAAATTTAATTAATTACCCCTATTTTTTTGCATACACTTGTAGACTTCCTCACAACCAACTCCGTATTAAAAATGATTTTTTCGCTTTTTGAACGTTCTCCCTTAAGCTTTTTAATTAGAATTTCTGTAGCACAATAACCCATTTCTCTTATTGGCTGATTAATGGTGGTTAGTGGTGGGTCTGTTAATTCAGCCAGAATTGTATTATCACAACCGACAACAGAAATATCTGCAGGAACAGAGAAGCCAACACTCTTTAAAGCACGAATAATACCTAATGCTATTAAATCATTGGCCGCAAAAAAAGCCGTGGGTCTAAGACCCCTATTCAATAACTCAAGAGTTTTTTTGTAACCAAAATCCAATTTAAAATCCCCATAGGCAACTAGTTCAGGTACAATTTTTAGACAGGCTTCTTTTATCGCTTTTACATAACCCCTTGCTCTTTCAATATTTACTTCGATTTGAGGTGGTCCCAAAAAACAAGCTATACTTTTATGCCCAAGCTGAATTAAGTGATTTGTAGCAAGGTAGCCACTTGTTACATTATCCGAACAAACCACATCAATATCATATCCACCTGATTTATCTATATTTCTATCCAATAGCACCAAAGGTACTTTATCCTTCGCTAGGTTTATGACATTTTCATCGTTATAATGAGCAGTTGTTATAACAAACCCATCAACACTTTTTTGTCTCAAGAGGTTTATATATGCTGTTTCTTTTTGTATGCAGTAATCGGTATTGCAAATTACTGTGTTAAAACCAAAATCGTTACAAGCATCTTCTACTCCTCTAGACAATTCAGAGTAAAAAGGATTTGAAATATCGGGAATTAAAAGACCTATTGTTAAGGTGGATTTTTTGGTTAAAGCCGAGGCTATAATATTAGGTGTGTAATTTAACTCCTCAATTGCCATCTTAACTTTCTGTTTGGTTTTTTCTGAGACGAGTTCACTATTGTTCAAAACTCTTGACACAGTGGCTATAGAAACTCCAGCTTTTCTAGCTACATCATATATTGTACAAGAAATAATAACCACCTCACAAAAAACAAATATACTCTCAAAGTGAACTAAATTATTGGAATCCAATCTAGTCTAAAAACATTAATTTAACCCTAATTTAATCTATGTATAAAATTAAGTCAAGTTCTAATTTGTAAAAAAATTCTTTTAGTTATCAATAGGTTCCATAAGTATAGCTAATAATCTACGACGTCTACAGGTAGTTTTAGAAAACCTTATTTTTCTATGTTCCATTTCTAATATTCAGGTCGGAATAGTTCCATTGAAACTTTTTCATTACCACACCTGCTCTCTTACAAATATCAATAAATACAACACTGTTTGCTCACCTCTTTAAACAGTGTTATTTTTTCGAAATTGAAAATTAACCATAAAATGTAATCGGTTACAGCAGAGCATAAAATATGTCTTTTTTATACATGTAGTTAATAAAACATCGGAAATAATTTTTTCACATTATTTGTAAGCCCTTACATTTTTCAAACCATAATACCTACTCTTTATATAATTTAATATATATATTCTATATAAAATCTGATTATCCTTTTTTAAAATAATTCCATACCTTATAAATGGCTGCTCTTGCCATCAGAAATGTAAAATGAGCCTTTTGGAATCTTTTATAAAAACTGCTACTGGGAAACCTCCAGTAGCAGTTTTTGAAAACTATTTAATTTAAAATCCCAATTTCTCTTTTAAATAATCCCTCACTTTGTCTATTTCAACTCTATCTTGCTTCATCGTGTCCCTATCCCTTATTGTAACTTTATTATCTTCCAAGCTGTCAAAGTCCACGGTTATGGCAAATGGAGTCCCGATTTCATCTTGGCGACGGTAGCGCTTGCCTATGCTGCCGGTATTGTCATATTCCATATGGTAGTATTTTTTCAAATCTTGATATATTTTTCTTGCTAGTTCTTCTAAAGATTCTTTTTTGGAAAGCGGAAGAACAGCGCATTTTATTGGTGCAATTTCCGGTTTAAAGCGAAGAACTACCCTGGTTTCACCCTGAACCTCTTCTTCATCATAGGCATCGCATAAAAGCACCAATACGGCTCTATCTGCACCAAGGGACGGTTCAATTACGTAAGGAACAATTTGTTTGTTCTCTACAGGATCAAAATAGGTTAAAGACTTCCCAGAATACTCGATATGTCTCGAAAGATCAAAATCCGTGCGGTTTGCAACTCCCCAAAGCTCACCCCATCCGAAAGGAAACTTGTATTCTAAATCGGTGGTTGCTTTGGAATAATGAGATAGCTCTTCAGGCGAATGGTCTCTTAAGCGCAAGTTTTCACTCTTGACTCCTAATGACACAAAAAAGTCAATCATAAACTGTCGCCAGTACTCAAACCATTTTTCATCATCACCGGGCTTTACAAAAAATTCTAGTTCCATTTGTTCAAATTCTCTTGTCCTAAAGGTAAAGTTCCCCGGGGTTATCTCGTTTCTAAAGGATTTACCTATTTGAGCGATGCCAAAGGGCAGCTTCATTCTGCTAGAATCTAACACATTTTTAAAATTGACAAATATGCCCTGGGCTGTTTCGGGGCGAAGATATACTATTGAACTTGAATCTTCAGTAACACCTTGGTAAGTTTTGAACATCAAGTTGAAGACCCTTGCATCAGTCCAATCTACCATACCGCAGGTGGGGCATTTAATTTGATTCCCATGTACTATCTCTGTGAGCTCTTGGACGCTTTTGCCCTCCACTTTCATATTAAGCGCATCCTCAATAAGATGGTCTGCCCGAAATCTTGATTTACACTGCTTGCAATCTATCAGTGCATCATTAAAGCCTGCCACATGGCCTGAAGCTTCCCATACTCTTGGGTGCATCAATATAGCACTGTCAATGCCTACAACATCATCCCTCTCTTGAACTATTTTTCTCCACCAATAGTCTTTTACATTTCTCTTCAGCTCTACTCCCAAAGGTCCATAGTCCCATGTATTGGCCAGACCACCGTATATCTCTGACCCCTGAAAGATAAAACCCCTTCGCTTGCAAAGCGAAACTATCTTGTTCATGGTTTTCTCAACATTTTCTGGCATGTTTTTACCTCCTTCAAATAAATAATTGATAATATTAAAAAACCCCTAAACCTCATATACGGTCTAGGGGTCCTTTTCTCGGACGGTTCCACCCTAGTTGCAAGCTAGTCTTAGACTCGCCTGCCACTTTTGGGATGCAAATATATTATTGTGCAAACAGCATACTTTCTGTTCCCAGATCTTTTTTATGCTACGGAGCTCCCACCATTCCCCGTTCGCTTAAAGCAGTGAAAAAAGATCACCAGAAAGTCTTTTAAATAAAATATATACTATTGTAAAACTGAAGTCAAGGCTTATACTAAAGATTGTCTAAACTTGTATATGCATAAGGCAACAGCAAGGGAACAAAACTTTGAAATAATCCTAATATCAGCATGACCTATTATATAAAGCTAAAATGATTAGACTTGGTCGAAAGAAACTTAGCGGAATGAAAAGGAGCTACAAATGACTATGTGGCTCTTTCAATCGATGAAATTGCTTTGCCATAACTTTATAGTTTATGTATTGGCTCTGCCAGCAGGTCAAAGGCAGCTTCCATTACTGCTTCAGAAAGTGTTGGATGAGCATGAATGGTATTAGTGAGTTCTTCTGCTGTGCATTCTAATTTTATAGCAAGGCAAGCTTCGGCTGCGAGCTCTGTAGCAGAGGGCCCGATAATATGAACGCCAAGTATTTCATTGTATTTTGACTCTGCAATGATTTTTACAAAACCGGTTCTTTCTCCTAAAGTCATTGCCTTACCACTGGCGGCATATGGAAACCTGCCAACTTTGACATTGTCTTTAAATATTCTTCTTGCTTCTTGTTCGGTCATTCCAACAGATGCCACCTCAGGATTTGTATAGATGCAGGAGGGTATGGCTTTATAGTCAATTTTTTGCTTTTCGCCTAAAATATTTTTTACAGCGGTTATTCCCTGATGTGATGCCACATGAGCTAGCATGGATTTTCCGGTTACGTCTCCGACGGCATAAATGTTGTCTATACTTGTTTTAAGATACTCATCTACAGCTACACCTGTTTTTTCTATAATAAGGCCCAAGTCTCTGAAAGCATCAACTACAGGCGCTCTACCCGTTGCCATTAAGACCTTTTCCGAATCTATGGTTTTAGTTCCTTCTCTTGTATCAAAAGTGGTTTGCAGGATGCCATCTTGTTCTTTTATATCTCTGACAGTTGAGTTGGTATATATCTTTATACCCTGTCTTTCAAGGTGCTTTCTAAGCTCTTTAGAAACCTCTTCGTCCTGCCTTGGAAGGATTTCCGGCAGCATTTCCACTATGGTCACTTTAGTGCCAAAGGTTTTATATATGTAGCCAATTTCAAGACCTATGACTCCACCACCTATTATAAGCATCGATGAGGGAATTTGCTCGAGAAAAAGGGCCTGATCACTTGTTATTACATTTTGTAGGTTATGACCTGGAATGGATACTAAAGTTGGCACAGAGCCGGTGGCAAGAATTATGTTATCTGCCGTGATGGTGCTTTGACCGGTGCTACTTGATATATGAATGGTGTTTTTATCGGATAGTTTTGCGAAACCTTGTATCACTGTAACTTTATTGGCACTCAACAGGTTTTGTATACCGCTTGTGAGGGTCTTTACTACTCGGGAAGTTTTTTTTTGCAAAAGGTTCCATTCAAAATTTACATTGTCTATTGTAATTCCGAACTCTTTAGCACTCATTATAGCCTGAAATAAGTTTGCACTGTGAATTAAAGTCTTTGTGGGAATACATCCTCTGTTTAAGCAGGTTCCCCCGAGCTCTCCTTTTTCAATAAGGGCTACCTTGACTTTCTTTTTGCCTGCATAGATTGCTGCTACATAACCACCGGGGCCTCCGCCTATGATAGCTATATCGTAATGCATAGCATCACTCCCTTTAAAGCAGCATGTTTATTGGTTCTTCGAGGATTTGCTTGAGGTTCTGCAGGAACTTGGCTCCAACAGCTCCGTCTATCACCCGGTGGTCACAAGATAAGGTCAGGTTCATCATTGGCTTTATAGTTATCTCATCATCTATTACAACAGGTTTTTTAATTATCTTGCCTACTGCTAATATGGCTGCCTCCGGCTGATTTATAATTGCACAGAAACTTTCTATGTCAAACATTCCCAAGTTGGTTATGGTAAATGTGCCTCCATGATATTCGTCAGGCAACAACTTCTTGCTTTTTGCCTTTTGTATCAACTCCTCCGTTTCTTTTGCAATAAAAGCAAGGCCCTTTTTATCTGCATCTTTAATTACAGGCACGATAAGCCCATCTTCTAAAGCCACTGCCAGCCCAATATTTATATGCTGCTTTAGGATGATTTTTTCCTCAGTAAAACTTGAATTGATTAGAGGATTAAGTCTTAATGCTGTTGCAGCTGCTTTAATCAATATGTGGTTATAGGACAATTTTACATCATGCTGAGCTTGTACCAAAGGTATTAATCTTTCTCTAAGATCAATAACCTTTGACATATCGACTTCAAGAGAAAGATATATGTGGGGTGCAACCTTTTTGCTGTAAGTCATACTGTCTGCTATAATTTTTCTCATGCCTATAACGGGAATGGTATTGTCTACAGCATTGTCCACATCTTGTATTATCTGATCTTCCAGATCTTGCTTTGTTATTCTTTGACCCGGGGATTTTTGTATAGCCTTCAGGTCTACTTGCCGCTCTATTGCAATTTTCTTTGCTACAGGCGTAGCTTTTACTTTGTGTTCCTGTATGTACGACAATACATCCCTTTCCACTATTCTTCCATTAGGACCCGAAGGAGTAACTTTTGAAAGATCTATCTGGTTTTCCCTTGCGACCCGTTTGGCCGCAGGAGATGCTTTAATTTTATCCGAAATTGTTTGTTTTACTGCTTCTGTTTTGTCTTCTTGCTGGAAAACCTGTGGTGATTTCTCTTGGCTTTGAGTTGATATATTATCAACATTTTCTAAATCCGGTAGCTCCTCATCTGCCTCAGCAATTATAGCAATAGGGTCCCCTACTTTAACTGTTTCCCCTTCTTTAGCAATTATCTTCCTCAATACTCCTGATGTTTCTGCTTCATCCTCAATATTTACCTTGTCTGTCTGTATTTCTACGTATATTTCACCTTTTTTTACAGGGTCTCCTTCATTTTTTAGCCATTTAACTATGGTGCCTTCAGTCATGGTAGTGCCTAGCTTAGGCATTTTCACTATTGTGGCCATGGATATCCTCCTTTATCTCAGTACTTCTCTTACGGCTTCTATAATATTAGGCACTTGCGGTACAGCATGTTTTTCAAGATTGGGATTGTATGGTATGGGTATATCAAGGCCAGCAAGTCTCTTAATAGGAGCATCTAAATAGTCAAAGGCTTCACTTCCTGCGATACCTGCTGCAATCTCCGCCCCCCACCCATAGCTTATAGGATCATCTTCTACTATAAGCACTCTACCGGTTTTCTTGACTGAAGAAACTACCGTTCGTAAATCTAATGGCTTTAAAGATCTGATGTCAACAACTTCAACATCTATTCCGTCTTCTTCAAGCTTTTGAGCTGCCTCTAATGCCCTTCGCACCATTATTGAACCGGCAACTATAGTTATATCTTTCCCATCCCTTTTTACATCGGCTTTTCCTATAGGCACTGTGTAATCTCCTTCAGGAACTTCTCCTTTAGTCCAATATAAAAGTTTATGTTCCACAAATACTACAGGGTTGTTATCTCGAATTGCAGATTTAATAAGGCCTTTTACATCATAAGGTGTGGAGGGCATTACGACTTTAAGACCCGGAAAGTGAGCAAACACCGCAGGAAAGCTTTGAGAGTGCTGAGCCGCAGCTCCGGTGCCACATCCCATGGGGCCACGAATAACCATAGGCACTTTGGCTTTTCCGCCAAACATATATCGATTTTTTGCCCCCTGATTTACCAATTGGTCCATAGCAATAGTAAAGAAGTCAAAAAACATGATTTCTGCAACCGGCCGCATACCGCACAGGGCAGCACCAACGGCAGCTCCCGCTATAGCGGCTTCGGATATAGGAGTATCAATTATCCTGTTTTCTCCAAATTCTTGAAAAAGCCCTTTGGTCACGCCAAAGGCACCACCGTAAAGGCCTACATCTTCGCCTATGATGAAGACGTTTTCATCACGAAGCATTTCTTCTCTTAGACCTTCTCTTAACGCCTCTATATAAAGCTTTTCAGCCATTATTTTCGCCTCCTATGGTTTTATGCATATACACCTTCCATAATTTCTTCTACCTTAGGTTCAGGGCTGTTTTGCGCATACTCTAGAGCCTTTTTAATCTCGTCCTCAACTTCTTTTTCAATTTTGTTAAGTACCTCTTCCTCTATGCCTTCAGAAATCAGTTGTTGTCTGTACCTTTTTATGGGGCATTTCTGTTTCCACTCTTCTTCTTCCTCTCTCGTCCGGTAAACCCTCGGATCACTCTTTGAATGGCCAAGCCAGCGATAGGTTTTGGCCTCTATTAGAGATGGCCCTTCACCTTTTCTCGCCCTTTCCACAGCTTCCTTTACCACGTTGTACACAGCTTCCACATCATTGCCGTCAACTATGATACCTGGAATGTTGTAAGCTTTTGCCCTATCCGCTGCATTCTCTACAGCACTTGCCTTTTTAAATGGCACCGACATGCCGTAAAGGTTGTTCTCACATACATAAACTACAGGCAATTTCATAACTGCAGCCAGGTTCACAGCTTCATGGAAAGCTCCCTGACTTGTAGCACCATCTCCAAAAAAGCACAAAGTCACCTTTCCATCTTTTTTCAATTTGGACGCTAATGCTGCCCCAGTAGCAATTGGTATGCCACCAGCGACAATACCGTTGGCACCTAAGTTGCCCATTTCCAGATCTGCTATATGCATTGATCCTCCTCTTCCTCTGCAGTAACCGGTCTCTTTTCCTAAAAGCTCTGCAAACATTTGCGGAAGTTTGCCGCCTTTGGCAATGCAATGACCGTGCCCTCGGTGAGTGCTGGTTATCATGTCTTTTTCATCCAGGGCTGCTATTGCGCCTACAGCAGATGCTTCCTGGCCAACAGATAGATGACAGGTCCCCCAAATTAGATTTGCTTTAAACAGCCTGTCAACTTCCAGCTCAAAGTTTCGTATTTCGTGCATTTTGCGATACATCCAAAGTTTTTTCTCCCTGGACAGAGTCATCGAATCAGCTCCTTTTTGTTTTTTTGTAAATAAATATTAAGATTTGGATTTTAAAAGAGATTTTGGTATGCACACCCTGACGGTAACTAAAGGATTTACCACCTGGCAGATTCTCACGTCACAAGCTATACTGGCAAGCCTATATGCATCAGGAAAATTAATGCCTAGAAACTCTTGAAGCAACTTGCACGCTAAAATTACGCCTTTGCGTATTGCTTTTTCTATGGTTTTTTCACTGGATATCACCATCAATTCTTTTTCCGTCTCTACTATAGGAAATCTTGCATTGAACCTTTTTGATCTTGAAATGCGAAGCTTAACTCGACCCGATACTTCTATTCCCGAACCGCTTATTTCCCCATCTGCCATGCATGCATGTAAATCTCCTATAGCAACACCAGCTCCTTCCATGTTCACCGAAAAATACACTTTACTTCCTGCTCTTATATCTTTTACATCCATGTTTCCGCCGTGATCGCCAGGCATAGTTGAACGCATGCTGCTCCAAGGTGCCACTCCGATAACGCCAATCATTGGTTCAACAGCTAACTGGATTTTATCTGAAAAGATTGCTGTATTATTTTTTATGGGGATTATTTTGGTGTCAGGTTCCGTTATTAAATCCCCCAATATTCCGTGCCCCGGAGATGTTATCATTACGCCATATGAATCTAACTGAATATCCAATATTTCAATACATATAACATCTCCCGGCTGCACGCCCTCAATAAATACAGGCCCTGTGGCTGGATTTTTTAAACTGTCGTCTATATTAGGTCTCAAGTCCTTCTCAGTTTTGATCTGCCCGAAATAACAGTCATTGGTTTCTACCCAAAACTCCTCATTTAGTTTCACGGTAATTTTGGGTTTGTTGTTTGCTTCAAAGTAAAAAATCACATTATCTTTGGCAATAACCTTCATGCTAATCCCCATTGGAAGACTGTTGCCATCTTCCATTTTATATTGATTTAATATAGCAAATTATGTGCCAGGTTTGGCATATTTTGTTGGAATTCAAATATTATATTAAATAACCTTCTCTTGCAGTCTGCGAAGATGTAGAATTAGTGAGTCTTCATCCAGTTCCACCATATCGTAAGTCAGTGTTTCTCCTTTTTTTACATCGGCTTTCAACTTTACTTTAGAATTGACTAGCCCTAGCGGTAAAGCTCTATCTTTTTTGGCATTAGCATAGGTATCTATTACGCCATATACTGTATATCCTCCTATGCCGTCCAAATACTCGCCTGCCTTTAAGTCCTTCTTTGCTACGGCAACCGTTTCAGCGACCGGTGCACCTTTTGGCGCTATGGTTGGTTCGTGATATATGTATGCCCTGGCTGCGGATAAAGGTGTTTCAATACTGGTAAGATGATAAGGTCTGTAAAAAACATAGTTTGGTCCTTCACCCATAGACAGATAAGCCATCTCTTCCTTCACTGCTGGAAGATCAGTGGTTACTATGACAAAAACTCCCGGCGCTACCCCATTAACATATTCTACAACTTTGTAACTATCCAAAATGCCTCCCTGTTCCTTAAGACTAAAGAGTTTTGGCAACTCTTTCACAGTTGCTTTGGGGCCTATTAATCCTTTTTTCGTCGGTAAAAATCCAATTGCATTGGAAACACATGTCATCTCTACCATTGTTTTGGTTCCATCAATGAAAGACGTTAACATTTTTGGATTCATATTATTTGCCAGTGCTTTTTCTCTGGCTGTATCAGGAGTCGCTTCCACGTTTAGCGGATTGTTTTTGCCTTTACCCGCAACTAGCACCTCAAATCCCATAGCATCTGCAAAATCGTATAATTCTTTTATGGCACCAGGTTCATCGCCTGCAGAAACTGTATAGACTACTCCGGCACTGTCAGCCATCTTCTTCAATATTGGCCCTACGGTAACATCGGTTTCCACATTGAGCATTACAATGTGTTTTCCATTATAAATCGAATCAAGGGCAATTCTGGCTCCTGTTTCTGGAACTCCAGTGGCATCTATTACTACATCAGTTGCTAAAGATTTGGTTACTACATCAAGATTATCAGTTATAACATACTTCCCTTTCTGTATGCCATTGTCCGCTTCTGAAGGCTTACTGGCAAAAACAATATCCTCACTTTTAACCCCAGCAAGTTCATATGCTCGTTTAGCCCTCTCCACATCTAAGTCAGATATAATTGCTGGGTAAATTCCCTTCATGCAGAACATCTGGCTTACCATACCGCGTCCCATTTGTCCAGCTCCAACTACGCCCATTTTGATTTTTTTACCTTGTTCATCCAGTTCCCTTAGCTTAGTATTTAAATTAAGCATAATGTAACATCTCCTTCCATAATTCTTGTTTGTGGTTATATATTTATTTTTCCCAAGGTGGCCTTATGTAAGATAATCTTTGGAAGTTTCATAAAGCATTTCAAGCTTTATCACATTTTATAATAATGTCATCGCCTTCGTTTATGACCGGTAGCTTCTCTCCCTTTAAATGTATATCTCCAGGCAATTCCGGTGACGTCCGGGCATCAAACTTTAAACAGACATGTCCTATGTTATTTAAGTTTCTATTGGCAACTTCCCCAACGGCCGTTACTGTATATACTGAATTGCCTAGAATCATAGAATCTCCTTGAATTACATCTCTTGCTAGAGTTCCTCCTGTATGCACAACGGCTATTTCTTGAAGTTCTTTTGGAGCCGTGCTGTCAAATAATACTACAAGCCCTTGGCTTAGCAAGTCCTCCACCATCGTTCCTATTGCTATAACCTTAGCTTTATATTTGTCCATGGACTCACTCCTTTGAGCAAAAGTTCTAAAAGTATTCTGCCGCAACATAATTGCGGCAGAATACTATGTGGATCACGTATATAGTCCGATGCTAAACAGATAGGCAATTAATACCGAAATCGGTCCTGTTATCAATCTGGATATAAGTATAGCCCCCACACCTACTTCAACGGTTTCTGGCTTTGCTTCGCCAAGACTTAGCCCTACAGGGATAAAGTCACACCCTACTTGCGGATTTATTGCAAAAAGTGCTGGCAGAGCAAATTGTGGCGGTATGTTGCCTTTGCCGATTTCAACTCCTACCAAGACACCAACAACTTGTGCAATTACAGCGCCCGGCCCCAACAAAGGTGAAAGTATTGGTATCGCACATACGATTGAAATTGCCAGCAACCCCGGCAGGGTCCCGGCCAAAGGTGAAATTATGCTTGCTATCCAATTACCAACGCCGGATTTTAAAATAATACCGATGAGCGTAGCCACAAAAGCTATAAACGGAAGGATGTTTTTAAAGACCTGTTCAATAGTTTCTCGCCCAGATTGATAAAATATGCCGACTACTCCTCCCATGCCTCTTCCTATTCGCTCAATAAGTCCCATTTTCCGCTCAGTGTTTGACTTAATTGCCATAGCTTCTTCAGTTTTGGTTTCTTGAAAAACTTTAGTTTCAGTTTCTATGTATTCTGCATCTTGCTCAGACAAAACAGATATGTTTTCAGGTTTTACGCCTGAAACATAAATATCTTCAGTAATATACTTAGCCAATGGACCCACCTGACCTACAGGTGTCAAATTAATAGTTGGAATACGTTTCTTAGGGTACACACCACAGCGGGCTGTTCCTCCACAATCTATAATCACACAGCATATCTCTTCATCAGGCACTGACGACTTAAAGCCATCAAATGCTGTACCTCCAGTAAGTTCTGCAATGCGCTTTGCTATGGGGTCAATTCCTCCACCAGTTACTGATACTATTTTGTCTCTGCCTATTTCTGGCATAATTACAAGGGGGCCACCCCAACCGCCTGGACCTTTTTCTACTTTTACAGCCTTATACGCCATATTAACTACCCTCCTAAATCAAGTCTCTCTGTCTCATCATTCTAAGGGTAAGAGTTTCAGTAACGATTCCACGAATTAAGATTACAATAACACCTACAATGAAATATCTAATTGCAAGTTGGCCTAAAGGAAGACCTAATTGTTCTATTCCCTGCGCTATTCCCATATAAACAAACAGTTCTGAAGGATTAGCATGTGGAAATAAACCCACTATAGGATGAACAAAGGATACGGCTGCATCATAAAAAGCTGGTTTATATTTCTCAGGTAAAAAGCGCCCAAAAGTATAAGCCATAGGATTAGTCAGGAAGAAAACAGCCATAACCGGCATGACTGTATAACGTAAAAGCGTGTATTTACCTGCAGTTTGCGCAATGTTGTTGATTCTTTCCTGCCCTACAAATTTTATCAGTGCGTTAACAGCAGTCATAAGTGTTATAAGCGTCGGTAAAATCCCGCCTGCAAGACTTAAAAATGTTTTGCCTCCCTCTTGAAATAAACCGATGAAAGCTTGAGCAAGATTTGCTAATACATCCATCTACAAATTTCCATCCTTTAATAATTTAATTAGACACCGTGTGGTTAAAGTATTTAACCTCCCTCATTTTCTCCTAATTATTTGGTGACGGCTCTAAAGATGCTACCGCCTTTAAAATAGCTGATTTTATATGTTCCTTCATATCTTTTGCTATTGACTCAACATGCTTTATATTCTGATTTATTAGAATATTAAAAGGCACAAATCTCGCAAACACAGTTGCACCTGACATTATTTGTGCATCAGTGATTATATTTTCATTATTTACGCTGAGCATCACTATTACGCCTCTTCCAAAGCGACCTTTGACAATGCCTACTCCAACTCTTCCATTTTTTCTCAGTTCTGTGAGCTTGTTTTGAAAATTTTTAATTTGAAAATACGTTAAAATACCTTGTAATATCCAAGCCACTCCTGCCAACCCAAATACCTTTATCCACATGCATTATTCCCCCGCAAATCAAATTGCTATTTATTTAAAAGAAATTCAGCTGTTTTCTCGTCTGTCACAAGCACATCGATGAAACCGCCTTTAAGTACAGCTAAAATAGCTTCTCGTTTTTCGACTCCCCCTGCCACTCCCACAACATTTGGTATGGCCTTTAATTCATCTATGGAAATACCAATTACCCTTTGATTTAATTCTATTGGGCAAACATTGCCCTCGCTATCTAAAAAAATACAGCAAACATCTGATACAGCCTTTGCATTTTTTAAATCTTCGAGTTCTTTATCCGTATAGTACCCCGTCTGTCTAATGGTTGAATTTAGTGCTAAAGGTGATCCTATGCCGATCACGGCTATGTTAGATTTCGACGCCAGTTTTAAAATTTGACTTATGCTTGTATCTGATATAAGTGTCTGTTTGACTTTTACATTGTCAACAACAACCGGTGCATGTAACAACTTGCCCTTTCCGTCAAAAGCTTTAGCCAGATTTATTGTAATTGTATTTGAATGTATATCCAGATTTGTCTGGCCTACTCCTCCTACCAAAGGTACAAATGTTACATTTTTTGAAACGTTTTTAATATATTTAGGTATATATGCTAAAGTCGTTCCCCAAGAAACTCCTACAATATCTTTATCTTTTATAGTCCTAGTCAAATAATCCGCAGCAGCTTCAGCTAAAAGATGCTTTAGGGTCTCAGATTCCTCAGTGGGGGTGATTATAGCTTCTCTTAAGTTAAATTTCTTTTCTAAAGCATCTTCAAGTTTGGTAAAACTACCTTCATATGAAATCTTGATTTCCACAATGCCACTTTGTCTAGCCTTTTGCAACAGCCTAGATACTGAAGGTCGGGACACTCCTAGCTTATCTGCTATTTCCTGCTGAGTCATGTTCTCGTCATAATACATATAAGCTACCTTAACTAATATTCTTCTATCATTTGCTGTCATAATTTACCCCCTGGTGTTGAACATTTGTGCAAGTATATTATCATTTGTTCATTTTAATTATAAATTGGTATATTCTGTTTGTCAATAATTGCGACTAATTTCACAAAATTCTATTGTTAAAAATTAAAGAGGCCTTTGATCCATCAAAGGCCTCTTTAATACTCATTATTTCAAGCCCACATTCAAAGGTTAAAATATGAAATTAGCCAAAAATTTGCATTAATTTCAGAAGAATCCAGGTTAAAGGATTGGCTCCATCGCAGATACTGGAGATGCTGGTAGCACCTTCGGGGAATTGGAATGCCGCGTCAATAGCTGCCTGAGTATGGAGCGGTGCAACATTTGTCGCAATTAACAAACCTACTGCAATTACTAGTGCTCCGATTATTACTGACCTGAAAACATTGCCTCTGCAAATAGGGGCAACCATAGCTACCATGAAGGGTATTGTTGCCAAATCTCCAAAAGGCAAAACCCTGTTGCCCGGTACTATTACCGCCAGTAAAATGGTTACCGGAACCAGGATAAGAGCTGTGGCAATAGCAGATGGATGTCCTGTAGCTACAGCTGAATCAAGGCCGATGTAAAATTCAGTACCTGCAAACTTCTTTTGCATGAACTTTTTAGCAGCTTCTGATACAGGTATTAAACCTTCCATCAGTATTTTTACCATTCTCGGCATTAAGAACATGACACCAGCCATTGACATTCCTAGATTCAGCGAACCTTTGATATCATATTTTGCGATTAACCCTAAAATAATTCCTAAAATTAAGCCTACAATTGTAGGTTCTCCGAGGATTCCAAATTTTTGGCTCGCAGTTTCAGGATTTATTTCTATTTTATTAAGCCCGGGTATTTTATCAAACAATTTGTTTAGCGGTATTGCAATGGGCACATAAGCCGCAGAAAAACCGTGGGGCAGCGAGATTCCCGGTAGACCATAGAATTCCTGAACTATAGGAGCAGTCCAGTCACCAAGCTTGAGGACAATTGCGGCATTTATTGCAGCAGCAATCATTCCCAAAGTCAAACTTCCCGTAGCTGCAGTCACCAGAGCTCCTGTAAAGGCAAAGTGCCAATAATTCCAAAGGTCCACATTTACCGTCTTTGTTGTTTTAGTCACTAACATGATAATATTTACAGCAAGGCCTATAGGTATTACCAGTGCACCGACCCTTGATGCAAAAGCGATTGCAGAAGCTGCAGGCCAGCCTACATCGATTACGTCAAGCTGTAAACCTGCATTTTTGACCAAAGCTTCGGCTGCAGGGCCAAGGTTGCTAGATAAGAGACCGATAACCAAGTTTATACCGATAAATCCAATACCAATTGTTACTCCAGCCCTGAGAGCTCTGCCTGGTTTTTCACCAAATATTAGACTGAGTATAAAAATCAGTACAGGCAGCATGACAACAGCGCCTAAATCGAGAATAGCATTAATAATAAACACAATGCACATCCCCTTTCTTTTTAAAAACGAATATTTTCGTTTTAAGACATTACTTTTTTAATTCTTCAGCTATCTTTTTTAAGACTTCTTCCTCGCCTATCCCGGTAATAAAAGGCAATGCATTAATTACCGGAATGTCGTATTTCTTGCCTATAACAGTCGTAGTAACAATCAAATCAGCTCCGTGGACATAAGCTTCCAATTCAGAAACCTTACATTGGGTTATAAGTGCATCGATTCCTTCTTTTTTACAAATGTTTTCAACTTTATCTGCAACAACTGTTGAAGTGGCGATTCCAGTTCCGCATGCAATCACAATTTTTTTCTTATTCATACAAGTCTCCTTTCTTTCAATAATTCCTACAATTCTATTTAAACCAGTCCGATACCCCCTTTCCATAAATAATCAATCTTCATCTTTCATTAAAAGAGAATTTAACGTGTCAGCTAGCTCCTTTTCACTATCAATACTTATGAGTTTACAAAGAAGCTCTTTTGCTTGAAAGATAGATATGAGCTTTTTCAAAATATTTACTTGTTCTTTTGGTTCCTTTATTGCAAGCATAAAGAGCAATTTCACATCTACTTCTTCTTCTGGATTGCCCATAACATTAAATTTGACTGGACTTTTCAAGGTAGCTACGGCAATTCCCGGTTTTAAAACATATTTTGTATCCGCATGAGGGATCGCTACACCTACGCCATTGGTTGGTAAGCCAGTAGGAAATTCTTTCTCCCTATTTAAAACAGCTTGAAGATAGCTTTCTATAGTATATCCTTCGCTGATTAATCTATTTGCCAACAACGTTATAATTTCATCTTTCTCGCTTATATCTACATTAAGCATAACAATATCTGCATTTACTAGTGTTGTATGTTGCATGATATTCCTCCCCTAAACTTTGAATTGCATTTTAAATTAAGAGTTATGAATAACAGAACTTGTCTCTCTTGCAAATTAATTTCTGCCTTCAAAAAAATTAATATAGCAAGTTTTGTTCCAACTTGCGGCAGTTTTAGTTGGTAAACAAAATATATTCCAAGATGCTGTTACGGGCCTCAGTTGCATTGCGGCAACATTTGAGTCTATCTATAAATTCTGTATTTTTAATTAATCCATAAAGCTGCCGTATTATATCTTTCGAATCCTCTTTTAATGCCAGCATGAAAACACAATCTACCGCAATTTTATCCCACCAAGATATTGCATCCTTAAATATTGCAATTCCGATAGCTGGCTTTATGACATTTTCAGGTCTTCCGTGGGGAATGGCAATGTTGTTTATAACTGCTGGTCCTAATACTTCTCTTTTGTAGACATCAAGTAAAAACTGTTCCTTAACATAACCTTTATCGATAAGGTTTTTTACCATTTCGTCTAACACTTCATTTTTCGTATGACAAGCCGGATCGATCAGTATGGTTTCTTCGCAAATTAATTCTGTTAGCCAGTTCCTCTTGCTATTCTCTATGGTTGCCTTTTGTACTTTACCTACTTTAGCAATTTCCTTCAGCATTTCTACACCAGTGCCGCGAATAATTTCTTCTAAAGAGATGAAAGGTATGGAACTATCTTTAGGATCTACACTGCCCACTATGGCCGAAACAGTATATTCTTCTTTGATTTTTTCTATTCGCTCGGATATATCCTCATTGTCCATTATCCCCAAAGGAATAATCTGCACTTTTTCCTGGATACCCGGCAACATCTTCTCTATTAGATTTTTTATTCGTATGGCAGTTCCTTCACCGGTTATGCATAATGTGAGTATTACTCTTTTGTCCTTTGTCAACTCCGACGGTATGAACCTTCCCAAACCCACTTTGTCCTTATCTATGCTCTCCACAATCTCATCCAAAGTAGTATCCGGCAAAATGGCACGCCTTAAAGCTTCCAATACCATAACCGTATCCACTCTGCCAACGGTCTTTGTCGGTATGCCTGTTTGCTTAGTAATTATTTCTCCGAAAGTCATGAGTGAGCCCATGTCCACAAGGAGCAATACCCCTTTGCCCTCATCTACTTTTGATACAATTTCAACAGTCCTTTGAAGGGCAGATTCTGGCTTTTCATCCAGAGACATTTCAATTCCCACAGCGTGATTTACACCCAGCAGTCTGTTTGCAACTTCTGCCATACCTTGAGCAACCCTACCATGTGAAAGGACCACCACTCCAACTCTGCCCTTTTTTACATCAGAGGGTTTGGTAATTGTCCTCAAATACATTGCAATAAAGCCAATCTCATCCTGAGGAATTTTGTACCCAGTCAGAACTTCAACATACTTTACCATTTCTTCTGCCACACTGTATTCTAGCTTATATTCTCTCAAGACTTTTTCCAGCTGAGGGTTCACAATGGGTTTTCCTTTTTGAATTCTCTCTAATGTTGCACTTAAATGCACCGCGAGACAATAAAAAAGGTGCTTATCCACTTTGCCAAGGCGCTTCTCTGCAATTTCTGTCACTTTTTCTGCCAGCTCAATAATTTTTTTGCCCACTATTTTCTCCAGATCATGCTTTGCCAAGGTTTTATGACTGCTCTCAACCCGTTTTATGAGCTGTTGAAACTTTGCTTCCAATTCCTTTCCTATTACCGCATTTATGACATCCTGATTAAAGCCCTGTATTTCGAGCTCTTGAAATCTTTCTTCAATATATTGATAGATTTCTCCCGGCAATGTATACAGGTCTTCTTTTGGTTCTATTCTCAGTTCAATTTGCCCTGGCCTTGCTATCAGGTCACTTTTTAATAAAGTCTCAACTTCCGGTTTGCGGTTTTGTATCTTTAACAGCCCTCTTCTGGCATGTACCGGTAAATCGATTAGATCCACTTCCACATAATCCTTTTGCTTACCTATGAAATTTAGAAATCCGCGGGCACAGGCCACTTGTATGTCACTTCTTAGTTGTCCTATGTTTCCAGGACAATCATATAACAAAAGAGCTCTTAAGGCTTCCTGGGTTACCTTTACTTTGACTCCGATTCTATCCGCTTCTTTGTTGAAGAATTCTTTTATTATTTGGTATCTCTCGTCAAGAGGTCGTGCGGCAAGTGTTGGAAGTTCTATTATCATAGGTATTCTTCGGCGGAAAGTAAATAAAAGGGATGACTCTATATCTTCAGTAGTAGCTGCAATTATCAAGACACTAGCAGTTCGCTCTGTCTCAGTTTCCCCCATCCGCCTAAACTTTCCTTTATCGATCAAAAAGTATAGGATCTCTTGACCTTCCGGAGGTAATCTATGAACTTCGTCTAAAAAAAGTATTCCACCATCGGCTTTTTCCACCAGTCCTTCTTTCGACCCCACAGCTCCGGTATAAGCCCCTTTTATATGCCCGAATAGCTGAGATAGCAAAAGCTGCGGGTTTTCAGCATAATCTGCACAATTAAAAATAATAAAGGGAGCATTTTTTTGAAGAGTGCCAGTTTCCAAAGCAAATTCGTACATAGCTTCAGCCAAATTGCTTTTCCCTACTCCTGTAGGTCCCAGTATTAATGTATGGAGACCATTCGGCGGATACAATATAGCTGCTTTGGCCTGTTGTATTTGAGGTTTTAAACTTCCGTCAAAGCCTATAATCCTTTTAAAAGCGGATAAATCTTTGGGAATTTTTGGTATATTTTGTGCGTTGAGTTTCATTTCCTGAGTAATTTCTTTTGATGGTTTATTTGCACTATTTTCTTTGATCTCTTTGACAATCTGAGAGATAAGAAATCTTGATACATTAAAACCACATTCCCGTATTGCCCTTGTAAGCTGCCTATCTGAAATATTTGGATTCTGTGAAAGGAGTTTCATTACTTCACTGAGTAAATAAGGTTTACGCCTTTCCCGGGAATCCGGTATGTTAAGTTCATTTCGCAAAATAGTAACCACATCTCTTCGCAAATTTAGCATTTTTGCCAATTGGTCATCGGTGTAAGGGTTCTTTTTGTCTTCCCCTTCAATAAGCTCTTTGAGATGATCTTTCATGATTTCACCCCTTTTCTCACAATTTATGCAACATTTATGCCATAATTTTATAATATTTTGTGGTTAATGATATTTCTTAGTTTTTCCATTATTAAAATTGTTATTTTCAACAATGTATACCACAATTCCTTCAAATGTGTTTAATAGCAATATATACAATAAAAAAAAGACCTTAACACTTAAAAGTGCATAAGGTCTTATATTTTATATGACATTGCAAAGTTAATTATCATTTAGTTCCAATTAGCTTATCAAATTCATTTTCATCTATAATCTTAACGCCAAGTTCTACAGCTTTATCATATTTGGAACCGGGATCTTTTCCTACCACGACATAATCTGTTTTCTTGCTGACACTTCCTGCTACCCGGCCTCCTAAGTTTTCAATGATTTCTTTGGCCTCATTACGGCTGTACTTTTCCAGTGTCCCTGTCAAAACAAAAGTTAGGTTTTCTAAAGGTCTTATGCCCTCCGTTCGCCTCTGTTCTTCCATATTGACTCCCACACTCTTCAGGCGCTCAAGCAATTTATTTGTCTGTTCCTGTTTAAAAAATGTGACTATGCTCTCAGCCATCTTAGTGCCAATTTCAGGTATTTTGATAAGTTCATCATATGTTGCTGCCTTAAGTTTATCCATGGAGCCAAAGGCTTGAGCCAATAAAAAGCTTGCTTTAGAACCGATAAAAGGTATTCCAAGAGCATATACCAGCCGGCTTAAAGGTTGCTTTTTGCTATCTTGTATGGCATTTATCAAATTATCTGCTGACTTTTCACCCATTCGCTCAAGGGGTATCAGGTCCTCTTTTTTGAGAAAATATATGTCAGAAACATCTTTTACTAAGCCCGCAGATAAGAGCAATGAAACTACTGCAGGCCCTAAACCCCTTATGTCCATTGCATCCCTTGAAGCAAAGTGTATTATACTTCTTCTTATCTGAGCAGGACAGGACACGCCGGTACAGCGATATGCCGCTTCACCTGGGATTCTAATGACTTCTGCCCCGCACTCCGGACAATGGTGAGGCATTTTAAACTCTTTTTCACTTCCGGTCCGTTTTTCTTTAATCACTTCCACGACTTCCGGAATAATATCTCCCGCTTTTTGAACAATTACACTGTCCCCAATGCGAATATCTTTTTCCTTTATATAATCTTCGTTGTGAAGAGTTGCCCTGCTGACAGTGGAACCGGCAATATTAACAGGTTTTAAAACCGCATTTGGAGTAAGGATCCCCGTCCTCCCCACACTGACTATAATATCTTCGATAACTGATACCTTTTGCTCTGCGGGAAATTTATATGCAATTGCCCAACGGGGATTTTTAGCAGTTGAACCAAGCATTTTTTGGAATTGAAGCGAATTTACTTTAATTACCATTCCATCTATTTCGTAGGGAAGCAGGTCTCTTTTTTCTCTCCAGCTCATACAGTAATCTATCACATCATCAAAGCTATTAAACAGCTTAATATGCGGATTTACCCTAAATCCGCAAGCTTTGTAGAACTCAAGTACCTCATGGTGGGTCTCAAACTGAATGCCCTCTACATAACCAATTCCGTAAATAAAAGTGGATAAAGGCCTTTTGGCGGCAACTTTCGGGTCTAGCTGTCTTATGGAACCAGCAGCTGCATTGCGGGGATTTGCAAAGGGTACAAGTTCCATATCCTCACGTTCTTCATTGAGTTTTTTGAAACCTTCCTTTGGAAGATAAATTTCTCCTCTGACCTCAATCACCGAAGGGAACTTGCCTGAAGGAGGGTTTATGCGAAGGGGTACACTTTTTATTGTCTTTACATTATGTGTAACATCTTCACCTACCAAGCCATCACCCCGCGTTGCAGCAGTAACCAAAATACCGTTCTCGTAAGTAAGGGAAATGGCAAGGCCATCAATTTTAAGTTCTACAACATATTCTACTTGGTCTCCTACAACTGACGTTACCCGTCTATGAAAATCTCTAAGGTCACCTTCACTAAAAGCGTCAGCAAGACTAATCATGGGTTCTCGATGAGTAACCCGCTTAAAAGCTGCCAGCGGCTCGCCACCAATGCGCTGAGTAGGAGAGTCTGGGACGATGAGTTCAGGAAACTGACTTTCAAGGTCTATAAGCTCTCTCATCAGTTTGTCATACTCGGCATCTGGAATTTCCGGATTGTCCAATACGTAATATAGATGATTATGATGGTTTATTATTTGCCTCAATTCTTGTATGCGCCTTTCGGCCTGGGCCTTGTCCAAGAATCTCACCCTTCCACTCAGATATTTAAGTAAAGCTCGAAATTACCTTTACTGGGATAGTTTACATTTGATTTTATGCATCTTATTGCACCTTCACAATAGGTGCATATTTTAGTATTAAATGTTTCTGTCCTACCGATGGAAAGTTTATGGTTATTTGAGCATCTTCATCAATACCATCGATATCTAAAACAATACCTTCTCCCCATTTCGAATGCCTCACGCGGTCACCAGGAGAAATGAAACCGATAGCCTTATCAGATATATCAGGCTCAGGTTTTGGAGTAGTAGTCGCATTGGCATTAGCTATGCCATAAGATGATTCTATTATATACTCCTGTGAAATCTCATTTAAAAACCTTGAAGCTGTATAATAAGATGTATTTCCGTAAAGGCTTCTCTGCCAGGCTCTCGTCATATAAAGTTTCTTTTTTGCCCTTGTAATACCTACATAGCATAATCTCCGTTCTTCTTCCAATTGGTTGCTGTCAAGGAGTGATCTTGAGTGTGGAAAAATACCTTCATCCATACCGGCCAAAAACACCACTGGAAACTCCAATCCCTTTGCACTGTGTAATGTCATAAGCACCACAGCATCACTGTTTTCCTCTAAATTATCCACATCAGATACAAGAGCAAGCTCTGTAAGAAAATCTTCTAAGGTGGCTTCTTGATTTTTTTCTTCAAATTCAATTGCCGCACCTATCAATTCTTTTAGGTTTTCTATACGACTTAAAGACTCATTAGTATTATCATTTACGAGCTCGTCCATATAGCCGGTTTTATCTAGAATGTAATTTATCAAATCCGATACAGCAATTTTCTTAGACATATCTCTAAAGTCTTGTATCATAAGTAAAAACTTTTTCAATTTGTTTTGCGTTGCAGCATTAAAAGACAAATGCTCTGCATCCATTATTGTGTCAAAAATGCTTTGATTTTTTACTTCCGCTGCTGCTGTCAGCTTATTCACTGCTGTAGCACCAAGGCCTCTTTTGGGGACATTTATTATTCTTAAAAGGCTCATGTTATCAGAAGGATTTGCAACCACGCGCAAGTATGCCAAAATATCCTTTATTTCTTTGCGCTGGTAAAACCTTAACCCTCCAATTATTTTGTAAGGCAGCCCTATTTTGACCATGGCCTCTTCTAATACCCTGGACTGAGCATTTGTTCTATAAAGAACAGCAAAGTCTTTATACCTCAGATTGTCTCTAAAAACCCTATCGTTTATTTCCCGGGCAATGAAATAGGCCTCCTGATGCTCATCTTCTAAAGTAACCAGATTTATCTTTTCGCCTTCCCCGTTATTGGTCCAAAGAGTTTTTTTCTTGCGGGCATAATTGTTTTGAATTACATCATTAGCAGCATTTAATATAGTCTGAGTGGAACGGTAATTTTGCTCCAAGCGAATTACCGTAGCATCTGGAAAGTCCCGTTCAAACTCTAAAATATTTCGAATATCCGCACCTCTGAAACTATATATACTTTGGTCATCATCACCTACTACGCATAGGTTCCGGTGCTTTGCTGCCATCATTTTTACAAGTTCGTACTGAGCCAAATTGGTATCCTGATACTCATCTACCAGGACATGTACAAAGCGGTTCTGATAATAAGAAAGCACTTCAGGAAACTCCTTAAATAGCTTTACAGTTACCATAATAATATCGTCAAAATCTAATGCATTGCTTTCTTTTAATCGCTTCTGGTACAGTTCGTATATGGTTGCCATATTCTTTTCCCAAATGTCTTTTGCAGTATCTATGCATTTTGCAGGTTCTAAGAGTTTATCTTTTGCTCGGCCTATATAGTTTAAAACCGAAGTTGGCGTAAATTTTTTTTCATTGATGTTTAAAGTTTTTAAGCATTCCTTTATCAGTGCTTGTTGGTCCTGAGTGTCAAATATTATAAAATTCCTATCGTAACCAAGCTTATCTATATCAACCCGCAAAAATCTCACACATGCCGAATGAAAAGTGCTTACCAATATATCATCAACGTGCGGAACTAATCGCTTTACCCTGTCTTTCATTTCTTGAGCTGCTTTATTGGTAAAAGTAATAGCTATTATATTTTTAGGATTTACACCACAGTTGTTTATCAAATAAGCAATGCGATATGTGAGGACGCGTGTTTTGCCACTGCCTGCTCCGGCAAGAACCAGTAGCGGACCTGCTGGATGCGTTACTGCCTTTTTTTGCTGTGGATTTAAATCATCTAAAAGATTCAACTCAATACCTCCTAAATAAAAAAGCGTGGAGATCACGCTAATCTTCCTGCTGGTTTGTCTTCGCCAGTCTTTCTAATATGATATTATAGCCATCGGCACCATAATGCAAAAAACGCTTAACACGACTAATGGTGGCTGTGCTTGCACCAGTAACCTGTGCGATTTCAGTATAAGTCTTGCCTTCTTTTAGCATTTTTGCCACCTGCAGTCGCTGTGCCATAGACTGAACTTCTCCTATTGTACAAATGTCTTCAAAAAAGCGATAACATTCTTCTCGGTTTTGCAAAAGCAAAATTGCATCAAAGAGCATGTTAATATAAGGGTCCTTTAATTTTTGCAGCTCCACACCGGTCCCCTCCTTGCAAACAAGTTTAGGTCTGCTATCTGACTAATTCACATAAAACATAGGTATAAATCCTTAAGTTTTTAAAGAGATCTTCAACTTCAATGTACTCATCAGTTTCATGAGCCAGTTCAGGCTTTCCTGGGAAATTTGGCCCAAATGCTACACAGTTTTTAAACAGCCGAGCATAAGTGCCGCCACCGATTGAAAAGCAATAGGCTTTTTCACCAGTAACTTTTTCATAAGCGTATTTTAGCTTTTGAATTATGAGATTGTCTTCAGGAACATAATGGGGCTTCATATCAGACACTTTCTCTATCCGAAAAGCTTCCGGCGTATTTTCCCGTATGTGCTCAATTACCTGTTCTCCCCTGTATTTTATGGGATAACGAATATTTATGGTAACCTCGGCCTTATTTTCGTCACACTCAATTATTCCTACATTTAAGGTAAGCGGGCCTGAAATATCATCTTTAAAATCGACACCTAAACCTTTACCGGTAGTATCTAAACCAATTTTTTTATTTAAAAATCCTATAAAATCATTGTAAGCTTTTGCAAATTTTACATTCCCTAAGAGCTTTGCAAGCAACATGCAAGCATTCTTGCCTTTTTCTGGTGTGCTGGCATGGGCAGAAGTACCGTAAGATTTGATTACTATCTCATTCGTTTTCTGCTCAACTTCAAAATTGCCAGGTACACTACTTTGGGCACTTTTTACTTGGGCACTGATTTCATCAATGTTTCCAGCAACGCGTGCCTCGGCATAATCGGGAACCATATTGGGTCTATGACCGCCCTTTAATGACAAAAGCACTGCACCCGTGTCTTTTTCGCCATTAAATGAAATGGTAAAGGTAAAAGTCAGCATTCCCTTTTCTCCATTTATTATAGGATAATTGGCATCAGGGGAAAATCCCATGGTGGGAGCTTCATCGTGTTTTAGATAATACTTCATGCATTCTGATCCACTTTCCTCATCGGTGCCAAAAATGACCCTTACTCTTCTGTTAAATTTAATTCCGGCATCCTTTAAAGATTTTAGAGCAAATAATGCAGCCATAGCAGGGCCTTTATCATCTATAGCTCCTCTGCCGTAAATTCTGCCATTATGAATTTCACCTGCATAGGGCGGAAAAGTCCAACCGCTGCCTTCGGGCACCACATCAAGGTGTACCAAAATCCCAATCATTTCATCACCATCGCCCCACTGGGCCCACCCTGCATAATTGTCAAGGTTCCTCGTCTCAAGACCAAAACTTTTTGCAAGATCCAATGCATAGTTTAGAGCCTTTGCAGGGCCTTCTCCAAAAGGCATGCCTTCTTTAGGTATATCTTTTACACTTCTTATTTTTATTATTTCACTAGTAGCTGTCAGCAATTGCTTCTCATTTAAGGAAATAGCCTTTTCTATATCCATATTATAAACCTCCAACTTAACTTTTCCCATTGTATTTATTATAATATTCCACTTTAACATATTAAATCCTTTTTTGAAAGGTTTTTTCTGTAATAATATGAACGGTTCCCCTTTATTCACATAGATGAATAAAAGGGAACCGCCATATATTTTTATTCTTATTCACAAGAAAAACTCTATTAAAGTGGCACATGCCATGCCTAAAAAGGCGCCACTTAATACATCAGAAGGGTAGTGCATTCCAGTATATATCCGAGATAAACCTACCATTGCGGCCAGAGAGTATGATATGAGGCTATAAGCAGGAAAATGCATAGCAAGAACTGCCGCCAACGAAAAACCTGCAGTTGTATGTCCAGATGGAAAAGAATGGTCTTTTAAAAGCTTGCTCCAAAATGTATTTACATCAGGCAAAACCAAATAAGGTCTTTTACGGGCTATGGTATTTTTGAAAAGCTGCACTATTCCCTGGCTGCCTGTTATAGTAACAAAGGCCTGCATAGCAGCTGTTTTCGCCTGATCTTTGCCAAATATATATAGAAAAAGGCATGAAAGTACTGTAAAACTCGCACCGCCAAGATGGGTTATCCGGGGCATAAATATGTCTAGCAGCTTGCACTTTATCCGCTTATTTATATATTCAAATAGCCGTTTGTCTTTGTTGTACAGATAATCCCACAGCCCTTTCAAAAAAATCCTCCTCTTCCCATTATCAATCAATAACTTCTACTGTTATGCCCTTTTCCTCAACTGCATTTATAAGCGAATTGATAACTTCACCTTGCCTTTGAATTTCAAAGGTTGAACGCAAGGATTTGCCCATTATTATATGCGTTATATTGTTTTCTTTAGCAAAATCTGCCAAAGTATCATAGATTTTTTCACCAGTTAGAATAGAAACGGTTCCGCCCAAATCCTTTGCCATTTCAAATAACTCTAATAAGATCTTATGCTCTTTTAATTCTCTATTTAGATCTTTTTTATTGTTTACATATATAACCACAAACTGGCCGTCCATTTCCCCAGCCCTGGCAGCTCCTTTTGCTATCAATCTTTTACAACTTTTCTGGGGTGTTACACAGACCATAATTCTATGCCGCACACCAGGGTCAAAAACGACCATCATTATAAATCTCCTCTCTTGTCTTTTTACCTAATGATATTATATATAAAATCAACTGGTTTAGCAATGTATAGAAAAAGTAGCGCTCTTTTGCTTTTGACGTAGATGTCGCAGTGGCCTGCGTATCTTACCAATTTATGGCTCTTTTCTGAGGGCTTTGTAACTTGACATAATTTTGCTAACTATGTTAAATTGTATAAAAATAGCCAACGCGAAATAATGATAACTATTTATTAAAAGCCTTTCAACGAAAGCAGCTCATCTGCACCAAAATCATAATATTCTATAGTTTTCACAAATACTGCAAGAAAAGGGGGAGTTCTTTGGATATACTTTCAAGAAAATTCACAGAAGTCTCTTTATCAGTTTTACCAATAACGGTTTTAGTAATATTATTAAATTATACATTGATTCCGATAGAAACAGAAATGCTTGCTAGATTCTTAATAGGTGCTTTGCTGGTCATAATAGGTCTTGGAATATTTTTGTTTGGAGCAGAAATCGGCGTCGTACCCATTGGCAATCTGATGGGAGAAACAGTAGCAATGACTAATAATTCTTACTCGGTTGCCATATTAGGATTTATTCTCGGTTTCTTGATTACTGTAGCTGAGCCCGATTTGCAAATACTTGCTCGACAAGTAAATATAGCATCAGGCGGGATTATATCTGACATATTAATACTAATTGTAGTTTCAATTGGAGTAGGAATTATGGTAGCTATAGGTCTGCTTAGAATTCTATACGAAAAGCCTTTGAATAGGCTCCTTACCTTTGTTTATTTCATAATATTTTTATTGGGTTTGAAAACCACGCAGGAATTTTTGGCTATTTCAGTAGATGCTTCAGGTGCCACAACAGGAGCCATGACAACCCCTTTTATATTAGCTTTAGGTTACGGTGTTTCTCAATTAAAAGGTGGAAAAACCTCTGATGAGGACAGTTTCGGCATGGTCGGAATTGCCTCTGCCGGACCTATTTTTGCTGTAATGGTAACGAGCATCATTGCCGGTTTAAAAGATATAACAGGTACTGCAGAAGCATTTGTGCCAAATACCGGAATACTGCTACCGTATTTTCGGGTATTTCCTCAATTTTTACAGGAATCCTTGCTGACCTTGCTTCCACTGTTTGTTTTGTTTGAGATATTTGATATGGTAAAATTTAAGTTAAATAAAAAACACAAGCATGCAATATTAAAAGGACTTTTGTACACATATATCGGCCTTACATTATTTTTGGTCGGTGTCAATGCTGGCTTTATGGAAGTTGGCAGGGTAATGGGTGAAGGCATAGCAAAAGATCACATCTGGGCATTACCTATAATTGGATTTTTCTTGGGCATGGTAGTGGTACTTGCTGAGCCTGCAGTTTACGTGTTAACCGAGCAGGTTGAGGACGTTACAGCTGGATATATAAAAAGAAATGTTATATTGGCAACTCTGTCAATCGGCATAGCTTTTGCAGTTGTATTTTCTATGCTAAGAATTATAAAACCAAATTTGAAGCTGTGGCATTTTTTGTTGCCTGGATTTGCACTTGCAGCATTTTTATCGTACATGGTGCCACCTATTTTTGTTGGTATTGCATATGATGCTGGTGGCGTAGCATCTGGCCCCATGACGGCTACATTTGTATTGGCATTCGCCCAGGGTGCCGCTAATGCAATCCCCACAGCTGATGTCATGGTAGATGGTTTTGGTGTCATAGCTATGATAGCAATGATGCCGCTTGTAGCTATACAAATCCTTGGCCTTATATTTAAAATGAAAGCTGGGGAACATGGTCAAAGCCAATCACACAGGGAGGCACAATCATTATGAACTCAACGGGCAAAAATCTTGTTTTGTTTTGTTGTATAGTTGACTGTGGCAAGGGAAGTAAGGTATTAAAAATAGCAAAAAAAATTGGAGCGGTTGGTGGAATTGTTTTTATTGGAAAAGGTACCGTTAGAAATGAGTTGCTAAAGTTTTTAGGCATCCTGGATGTAAGAAGGGAAATATTTATATCGGTCATTGAGGAAGACCTGGAAGATGCGCTTTACGATGAAATAAACAAGAAACTCGGGATAAACAAGCCCAAGCACGGTATTGCTTTTTCCATACCCATAAAAACTCTTGTAAAAATCCATGAAGGAGAATATAAATCCCAAAACAGGGAGAAAGGTGTGGCCAAAGTGAATTACGAAGCTATTTTTGTTATTGTAGACAAAGGATCTTTAGATACGGTAATAGATGCAGCGGAAGCAGCGGGTTCTACAGGAGGCACAGTTATTCATGGCAGGGGTTTAGGAGATCATGAAAAAGCTAAACTATTATTTAATATTGAAATCGAGCCGGAAAAAGATATAGTTTTAATACTGTCAAAAGCTGATAAAACTGAAAATATTGTAAATGCCATAAAGGAAAGACTAAATATAGATAGTCCCGGCGCAGGCATTATTTTTGTGCTCGATGTAAAGCGAACCGAAGGATTGTATGAGGACAACTAACTATCTTCATTGCCATATCCATATTTTTTGTGACTTGAAATTAACTGCTCTATCTCAAGGGCACAACAAAAAGGGCGAACACTCTGTTGTTCCGCCCTTTAGCGTATAAACACTTAATTTACTGTGCTGTTATTCTGAAGTCGACACTCAGCCTGACACCTGGTGTCGCCAAATTCCAACCGGTTAATCTGTAGAGACCCGGCCTTGTGATGATGCCGTCAGCTCTTTGATTCCAAACCTCGCGATAGACAATCTCTTCTCCTGGTTGTAATCTATCAGTAGTTATGGCTTGTGTGAAAACCCTCCCTTGAGACCACTGCCAAACCAGCCTGTCATCCCGGGTTACTCTGAAATCAACTTTTTGTGATGTCCTGTAAGTTAGAGTAAGTGGCACCCTTAGTATATTTTTCTTTTTAAATCGTATTACTATTTGTTCTCCAAGTCTATATACCCCTTTATTTAGCGAAAGGGTATACTGCACGCCATCAAAGGTTCGAGTAACTTCTGGTCTGGTTGATGGCGGCGGAGTAGGTGTCGGCGGTGATGGTGGAGACGGAGGAGAAGGTGGGCAAGGCGGACAATCCGGCGGGTGCGGAGTTTGGCCAGACACCGGGATTAATAATACCTGCCCTACAAATATTAAATCGGGATTTGACAAATTGTTGGCTTCCATTATTGCGGCTACGCTAGTGCCAAATCTTGCAGCAATTTGGGTCAGAGTATCCCCCGCGCGAACTATATATCTTATCAAGCTGAATCCCTCCTTATACGTTTTACCCATTGTAAAGACTATGCATTAATCTAATATATGTTATGTAATTGGTGTTACTATGGTGAAGATAAATTGCCATAAGCTTAATTTAACCCGAAAGATCTTCGTACAGTAAAAAAAGGATATCAGGTAGATATCCTTTAATCTAACTTGCTACTAAGATGTATACAAGTTTAAATGATCTGAATCACTTTTTTCCAAATCAACAGGTTTTTCCGGAAAGGGTTTTAATGTCTTTTCTATTACTTCATCCATAGTATTTACAAATATAAAGCAAAGTTCGTCTTTTACTCTTTGCGGAACTTCCTCCAGATCTTTTGTATTCTCTTCTGGCAGTATAATAGTCTTTATTCCTGCCCTATGAGCTGCCAGGACTTTTTCCTTAATTCCTCCAACCGGAAGAACTCTTCCTCGTAAGGTTATTTCTCCGGTCATGGCAACAGTTCTATCCACAGGCCGCATAGACAGAGCTGAAATAAGTGCGCAGGTGATGGTGATACCGGCAGAAGGGCCGTCTTTTGGTATTGCACCTTCCGGTACATGAATGTGTATATCATATTTCTTATGAAAATCCTCATCGATATTTAATAAGTGGGCTTTTGACCTTACATAACTGTAACCGGCATGGGCAGATTCCTGCATTACATCTCCTAGCTTCCCGGTGAGAATCAGTTTGCCTTCACCCTTCATAACAGAAACTTCTATATTTAAGATATCTCCACCTACTTCTGTCCAAGCAAGCCCTGTAGCCACACCTATTAAATCCTGTTTTTCCATTGTGCCATAATGATAGCGCGGCACACCTAAGAACTTTTCTACTAAGTCTTCGTCTACATCTATAGTATTTTTTTCGCCTTCAACTACAACGCGAGCTATTTTGCGGCAGATTTGTGCTATGGCCCGTTCTAAATTTCGCACACCTGCTTCTCGAGTGTAATTTCGTATAATTTTAATTAAAGCGCTGTCGTGAAAAGTGACATATGACGAATCCAGACCGTGTTCCTTAAGCTGCTTGAGAATAAGATGTCGCTTGGCTATCTCTAATTTTTCATCTTCCGTGTAACCTGGAATCGTCACTACTTCCATGCGATCCAGTAGAGGCCGTGGAATATTGTACAAATTGTTTGCAGTTGCAATAAACATAACTTTGGATAAGTCAAAAGGAATTTCAAGATAGTGATCCGAAAAACTGTTATTTTGTTCCGGATCCAGTACTTCTAACAATGCTGAAGAAGGGTCTCCTCTAAAGTCAGCATTCATTTTATCCACTTCATCCAGCAGAAAAACGGGATTTAGAGAACCAGCTTGACGTATACCCTGAATTATCCTTCCGGGCATGGAACCTACATATGTCCGCCTATGGCCACGGATTTCCGCTTCATCTCTAACACCGCCTAATGATACTCTTACAAAATTCCTTCCCATAGCCCGTGCCACAGATCTGGCCAGAGAAGTTTTCCCAACTCCCGGCGGACCTACCAGGCATAAGATAGGGCCTTTAAGTTTTCCCGACAATTTGCGCACTGCAAGAAACTCGAGTATTCTTTCTTTAACCTTCTTTAGCCCGTAGTGATCTTCATCTAAAACTTTCTCTGCCTTTTGTATATCTACACTGTCCTGCGTATAGATATTCCAAGGAAGCGAAAGCAGCCAATCCAAATACGTTCGAATTACCGAAAGTTCTGCTGAAGCTGTAGGCATTTTTTCCATCCTATCAACTTCTTTTAACATTTTTTCTTGTATGCTTTTCTTCAGCTCAAGAGCTAATATTTTTTCTCGATACTCATCAGCTTCAGCGGTCCTTTCATCCTGCTGGCCAAGTTCCATTTGAATTGCTTTCATTTGCTCTCTTAAATAATACTCTTTTTGGTTCTTTTCTATCTGTTTTTTTACCCTGTAATTAATTTTCCTTTCAATTTCAAGAATTTCTATTTCCTGTGAAATAATCTGGAAAAGTAATTCTAAGCGTTCTTTGAAATTCAGTGTTTCTAAAATTTTCTGCTTGTCTTCTATTTTTATAGATAGATGAGATGCTACAATATCAGCAAAACGCCCTGGATTTGTAACATTTTTTAGGGAAACTAAAATATCTAGTGGCAAATTTTTGGTCATATTAATGTAGTTTTCAAAAAGACTAAGGATACTCCTCATCAGAGCTTCCTCTTGATTATCCGCCTTTTGATCACTTTCTATAACTTCCTTTATTTCAACCTTAAAAAAAGGATCCGTCTGCACGTAGTTTTGAATTACAGCTCTGTTTAAACCTTCAATCAACACTCTAATTGTGTCTTGTGGCATTTTTAATAGCTGCTTTATTTTAGCAACTGTGCCCGTAGTGTAAATCTCGCTTTCTGTAGGAAAATCAACTTTTGCATCCTTTTGAGACACAAGCAATATTTTTTGATCTGCCGCCATTGCATCTTCAAGAGCACCAATTGATTTATCCCTACCAACATCGAAATGCAAAACAACATTGGGAAAGACCAATAATCCACGAAGTGGCACCAGCGGTATGGTTCGATTTGTAGTTTTCCCCACTATACCCCCCCTAATCAAGGTTATATTAACACTTACTTAATCTCTATGTTTAATCTATTCGATAAAACTTTATTAATTCCTTCTCTATTCAAAGCTAAACAGAAACCTTCTCTTTTCTTGCATCCGGCTTTATACCTAAAATGACATTCTCTATAACTTCCTCAATTCTATCAACGGCTATTATATTAATATCATAAGTTTTGAAGCTGTCCTGCCAGTTTTCTTTCGGAATTATTACGGTCTTTGCTCCCGCTCTTTTTGCCGCCTCTATTTTAGCCGGAACACCACCAACGGGTTTTACATAACCGCGTATTGATAATTCTCCTGTCATGGCTACATAGTTGTCGACAGGCAGGTTTTTTATTGCTGAATAAATTGAGACTGCTATGGCCACACCCGCTGAAGGGCCGTCAAGAGGCACGCCACCCGGAAAATTTAAATGGATGTCATAATTTCTATTATCTATGCCCAAGTACTTTCTTAGTACAGTCATTACATTATCCACGGAACCTCTTGCGGTTCCCCGGCGTTTAAGTCGATGGGCATTTCCACCCAGTTCCTCCTCTTCAACAACACCGGTTACTAATAAACTGCCATGACCTTTTTCTGTCTCTATGGCAGTAGCCTCTATCTCTAAAAGGATACCCATATTTGGCCCGTATACCGCAAGGCCATTAACCAATCCAACCTGAGGTTTGGGGTTTACTTTTTTCTCCGGTCTTGGCGTATACTGGCCACTGTTTATCACCCATTCTACATCTCGTGCCTCAATGCGCTTTCTGTTTTCACGGGTAGCAAGGCCTGCAGCCATCTGGATGATATTCACTGCTTCCCTGCCATTTGTAGCGTATTTCTTCACTATATTTACCGACAAGTCATCTATTTCAAATCCTATTTTATCTACTGCATTTTTGACAATAATACCTATATCATCTTGTGACAGAGGTTTAAAAAATATTTCTAAACAACGTGAACGTATAGCCGGCGGTATTTCTTCTGGGTTTCTGGTAGTTGCGCCGATTAACCTAAAATCTGCAGGGAGACCATTTTGGAAAATTTCATGGATGTGACGAGGTATATTTGTATCTTCACTGCTGTAATACGCACTTTCCAAAAATACCTTTCGGTCTTCTAATACTTTTAAGAGCTTATTCATCTGAATAGGATGAAGTTCCCCGATCTCATCAATGAATAGCACTCCACCGTGAGCTTTAGTCACAGCCCCTGGTTTTGGCTGAGGTATTCCAGCAATGCCGAGGGGCCCTGCACCTTGATATATAGGATCATGTACCGAGCCGATAAGTGGATCAGCAATACCTCTTTCATCAAACCTTGCAATAGTAGCATCTACTTCTACAAACTTAGCATCGGGCCCAAATGGCGAACCGGGGGTCTTTTTAGCTTCTTCGAGGACAAGTCTAGCTGCAGCGGTTTTTCCTATTCCTGGCGGTCCGTATAAAATAACATGTTGTGGATTGGGTCCACAAAGGGCTGCACGGAGCGCTTTTAAACCATCGCTCTGACCTACAATTTCGTCAAAGCATGAGGGTCTGGTTTTTTCTGCCAAAGGTTCTGTAAGACATATTTGTCGCAGGCGTTCTAGTTTCTCCATCTCTTTTCGAGATTCTCTATCAACGGCAACTTTACTTCCCTGCTGGCTTTTTAACAGATTTAAAAAATAAAGCCCGATAACTATGGCAAAAAAAATTTGAATCAGGCTCAGTACGTTCAAAGTAACATTCATGTTGAAGTTCCTCCTTATCGAGCTTTGACATTACCGACACTGTTTATATTATTTATTAATAAAAGTTTTTTTATAACCCAGTTTTAATTTAAAAAGGACAATAAAAAGGGAACCGTCCCTTATTAACTTTAAGGAACGGTTCCCTAATATTAATTCAATAATTTATGCAGTTACTTCTTTCTTTTTGCCTTTTTTTCGATCCGATGTAACTATTATTGGTTCTTCGCGATTAAGTACTACTTCTTTAGTTACTACGCATTTAGCAATATCATTTCTGTGAGGAAGTTCATACATTATATCCAGCATGATGTCTTCCATTATGGCTCTAAGGCCTCGTGCACCAGTCTTTCTACGGATTGCTTCTTGAGCAATTACGGTCAGTGCCTCGTCAGTGAATTCCAGCTGAGAATTATCCATCTCAAAGAGTTTTTGATACTGTTTCACTAAGGCATTTTTAGGTTCCTTTAAGATTTTGACCAGAGCTTTTTCATCTAAAGCTGAAAGTGTTACAATTACCGGCAATCTTCCAATGAATTCGGGAATCATGCCGTACTTTAGCAAATCTTCCGGCATGAGATGTGTTAAAATTTCTCCTACATCTCTTTGTTCCTTACTCTTGATTTCGGCCTCAAATCCTATAGATTTCTTGCCAATGCGATTCTCAATTATTTTATCTATACCTTCGAAAGCACCACCGCATATGAAAAGGATATTTGTGGTGTCTATTTGAATGAACTCCTGATGAGGATGTTTGCGGCCACCTTGAGGTGGAACACTCGCTACAGTTCCCTCCAATATTTTGAGCAGAGCTTGCTGGACACCTTCACCTGATACATCTCGCGTAATCGATGGATTATCTGATTTGCGTGCAATTTTATCTATTTCATCTATATATACTATACCTCTCTCTGCCTTCTCCACATCATAATCGGCAGCCTGTATCAGTTTCAAGAGAATATTTTCCACATCTTCACCGACATAGCCGGCCTCAGTTAAAGATGTTGCATCGGCTATGGCAAAAGGCACATTTAAAATTTTAGCAAGAGTCTGAGCCAAAAGGGTTTTACCGCTACCTGTTGGCCCAAGCATTATTATATTGCTTTTATGAAGTTCCACATCATCCATCTTGCCCTGATAGTTTATTCGCTTGTAATGATTATACACAGCTACAGATAGGATTTTTTTGGCTTTTTCTTGACCTACCACATATTGATCTAGAATTTCTTTGATTTCATGAGGTTTTGGTATATCAGCAAAATCCATTTCTGCATCTTCGCTGAATTCTTCTTCTATTATTTCATTGCATAACTCAATACACTCATCACAAATATAAACGCCGGGACCTGCTACTAATTTGCGTACCTGATCCTGTGTTTTACCGCAGAATGAGCATTTTAGTTGACCTTTTTCGTCGCTAAATTTGAACATGTTTCACTCTCCTTTCCGGCTTACTTCCTCTTTTGGATCACCTCATCAATCAAGCCGTACTCCAAAGCTTCCTTAGATGACATAAAGTAATCCCTATCTGTATCTCTGTCTATCTTTTCGATTGGTTGTTTTGTGTGCTTTGAAAGTATTTCATTTAATATTTCTCTCAAGCGGAGAATCTCTTTAGCATGTGTTTCAATATCCACTGCTTTTCCTTGGACACCGCCCCAGGGCTGATGTATCATGATGCGTGAATTAGGCAGTGCATACCTCTTACCTTCAGTTCCCGCTGCAAGAAGCACCGCACCCATGCTTGCAGCAAGGCCCATACAAATAGTAGAAACATCTGGCTTTATATATTGCATGGTATCATAAATGGCAAGACCTGCTGTGACGGAGCCCCCAGGGCTATTGATGTAAAGGCGTATGTCCTTATCTGGATCTTCCGACTCCAAATATAACATCTGAGCTATAACAAGACTTGCAACAGTATCGTCTATGGCCGTTCCAATAAAAATAATTCTCTCCTTAAGTAGTCTGGAATAGATATCATATGCCCTTTCACCACGGTTTGTTTGTTCCACAACAATCGGAACTAAACTCACTTGCAAATACCTCCTTAAAATTAAACCGTTTTTTCACTACTATTTTCATCGCTAGCAGTGTCGGCTTCTTCTGTCTCTATTATATCATCTTTGCTCTTTTCTATAACTTTAGAATTTGAGATTAGAAAATCAAAGATTTTTTCCGTTAAAATCGAATCCTTTATGCCTGCAATATCTTCCGGTCTCAGATTTTTCTTATAATCTTCAACCGTCAGCTTGTAACTCTCTGCTAATTCCTTGATTTTGTTCTCCAGCTCTTCATCGGTCACTGTAATGTTTTCTCTCTTGCCTACTTCCTCTAAAATCAGCGATATCTTTACATTTTCTAAAGCTCTGTCACGAAAACTTTCTCTGAATTTCTCAGGGGTCATACCCGTTGCATTCAAATAAGATTGGAAATCATATCCGCGGTATCTTAAACTCAAAGCAAAATCAAGGACTAGTCTATCGATTTCTTGATTTACCATAACTTCAGGAATTTCTACCTCTGTAACTTCCTTTAATTTATTCACAATAGAAGCCTTTAATGAGCCATCTTCGATTGATTTGGCCCGTGCCTCTAACTTTTTCTTTATGTCTTGTTTGAGTTCATCTAATGTCTCAAATTCGCTGACATCCTTGGCAAAATCGTCATCGAGAGGCAGTAATTCTTTGGTTTTTAGCTCCTTTAAAGTCACGTTAAATACTGCTTTTTTCCCTGCCAGTTTCTCCGGTTTGTAGTCTTCGGGGAATGTCACCTCGATATCCTTAGTGTCACCAACATTCATTCCAATGACTTGTTCTTCAAAGCCCTTAACGAACATTCCTGAGCCTAACTGAAGAGGATAGTTTTCTCCATTACCGCCTTCAAAGGGTTCATTGTCTACAGTGCCTTTAAAATCTATTACAGCAATATCCCCGTTTTGGGCTGCTCTGTTTTCCACCGCAACAAGCCTTGCATTTTGTTCCTGCAAAGCGGAGAGCTCTTTTTCAATATCTTCATCAGTTACATTATAGACAATTTTTTCTACTTCTAAACCTTTATATTCTTTAATTTTTACTTCAGGTTTTACCACCACTTCTGCGGTTGCTATAAAGGGCTTGCCGACTTCTATTTGTTGGATATCGTAAGTCGGCTGATCTACAGGTTCTAACTTGAATTCTTCTACTCCTTTTTGAAAAGCTTCCGGTAATAAGAATCTAGCGGCATCTTCATAAAAAACTTCAGGCCCGTAATGCATTTCGATAAGCTTTCTCGGAGCCTTTCCGCGACGAAATCCAGGGACTGCGAAACGCTTGACATTTTTTTTGTATGACCGCTCCATTGCAGCTTCAAACTGCTCTGCATCAATCTCAAAGTTTAAGTATGCCTTGTTATTTTCTATCTTTTCCAGGTTGACTTTCATTATGCTCCTCCCTTACAATCACCGTAAATTCCATTTCTTTTGATATTATAGCACAAATTATATGTGCGCAACAAAAAATTATGTAATAAAATAACACCTCGGTATGGACCGAGGTAGTAAAATCCACATATTAAAATATGGTGCGGGCAAGAGGATTTGAACCTCCACGGGATTTAATCCACCAGATCCTAAGTCTGGCGCGTCTGCCAGTTCCGCCATGCCCGCATGGTGGGTCATGGAGGACTCGAACCTCCGGCACCCTGATTAAAAGTCAGGTGCTCTGCCACCTGAGCTAATGACCCTATTTGGCTGGGGCGGCAGGATTCGAACCTACGATGCAGGAGCCAAAGTCCTGTGCCTTACCGCTTGGCGACGCCCCAATTACCTATATAAATGGGGTGGATAGTGGGACTTGAACCCACGGCCTCCAGAGCCACAATCTGGCGCTCTAACCATCTGAGCTATACCCACCATATGGCGCGCCCGAGAGGATTCGAACCTCTGACCTACGGATTAGAAGTCCGTTGCTCTATCCAGCTGAGCTACGGGCGCCTGGAGCGGGAGACGGGATTCGAACCCGCGACATTCAGCTTGGAAGGCTGACGCTCTAGCCAACTGAGCTACTCCCGCCTGGTCGGGGCAGAGGGACTCGAACCCCCGACCCCATGGTCCCAAACCATGTGCGCTACCAAACTGCGCTATGCCCCGACTGACCAAAGACAATGTATAGTATACATTAAATAGCTTTTTGAGTCAAGATTATTTTAGCATAACTTTCGTGGTATTTCAAACAGATTTTTCTTTTTATTGTAAAATAGCTTGATTATATTGTGTTTAAACGGGCATTAATTTGCCCATCGATTATTTCCAAAATACCATAGGTGCCTGGGCCGCCGCCTCTGGGCAATACAATACTTCCCGGATTGAAAAATAGTATATTATCAATATATGTATTTTCCGGAACATGAGTGTGACCAAATACTACGATGTCAGCCGAAATCTCTTTTGCTCTATTAAACAGCTTATCATATCCGTATTGAACTCTATATGCGTGTCCGTGTGTTAAAAAAATCTTTTTGCCCTGAATCTCCAGTATTTTTTCAGTAGGTTCAAATATATGACCATCACAGTTGCCCGCTACAAAGTATACCTTGTATCCCTTATTTTCAAAATGCCTGGCATCGGCCACCAAATCTCCGGCGTGAAGAAGTATGTCTATATCACCCATGTTGTCCAAAGCTTTTTCAGCTATGCTTTTTAATCCATGTGTATCACTCAATACGCCTATTTTCAACTTCTTCCTCCTGCATGTGTTTAAAAAGGTGTTTTTTTATTTTTTCTACAGCCTTTGCTCGGTGACTTATATTGTTTTTTTCATTTGCCGAAAGCTCAGCAAAGGTTTTATTTATTTCTGGCACTAAAAAAACTGGATCGTATCCAAAGCCCCCTGTTCCTCTAGGGCTTAAAGCAATAAGGCCTTCCAAAGTGCCTTGTTCCAAGAATGTTTTTCCGTCTGGAAAAACAAGAGCCAGGCTGCATACAAATTGAGCCTGTCTTTTATCTAAAGGAACACCTGATAAATTTTTAAGGAGTTTTTCTATATTTTCTTTATCAGTAGCATGCTCGCCTGCGTATCTTGCCGTAAAAACACCTGGCTCACCATTTAAGATATCAACCTGAAGACCCGAGTCATCAGCCAGTGTGGGTAAACCTATCTTTTGGCATACAGTAGTTGCTTTTATAAGCGCATTTTCGTCAAAAGTTGAGCCGGTCTCTTTTATGTCAATATCAGGAAACTCATGTAAAGATATGATGCTAAATTTAGCAGGCTGCAACATCTTTTTAAACTCTAAAAACTTACCTTGATTTTTGGTTGCAATGACTAGGGTTTTCATATGTTCCAGTCTCCAGTTAAATATCTAATAGTAAATTCTTTTGTATTTGAATAAGCTCTGAAATTCCTTTAAAGGCTAAGCTCATTAAATCGTCCATATCTTGCCTGGAAAAAGGGAAAGCTTCTCCTGTTCCTTGGATCTCAACAATTTGACCTGTATCTGTCATAATCACATTCATGTCAACCTGTGCTCTAGAATCTTCTTCAAAATTTAAATCCAGTAATTTCTCACCATCAACTATTCCCGTGCTAATAGCAGCAACATAGTTGTTGATGGGATTTGTTTCTATTAAATTATTCCTTCTTAAAAAGCCAATTGCATCTGCCAATGCGATAAAAGCACCGGTTATTGAAGCTGTTCGAGTGCCACCGTCTGCCTGAATTACATCACAATCCAGCCAGATCGTTCTCTCGCCCAAAGCAGAAAGGTTTACGACTGATCTTAAAGCTCTTCCTATTAATCGCTGAATTTCCATAGTTCTGCCACTGGGTCTTAACGTTTCACGGGGGTTTCTTATTTCGGTAGCTCTGGGCAGCATGGAATACTCAGCTGTAATCCAACCTTGCCCTTTGCCTCTTAAAAACGGCGGCACCTTGTCATCCACCGTTGCTGTGCAAATTACTTTTGTATCTCCTGCTTCAATGAACACGGAACCTTCCGCATATTTATTGAAGTTTCTAGTTATGGTTATAGGGCGAATTTCGTCATTGGCCCTTCCATCTACTCTTGGCAAAATATCCATCCTCTCTTAAAGCTAATAAAGTTATTTTATATAAAATTTATATGCTATCGGGATTGACATAAAGTGGTTTGAAAATAGGTGTTTCAAGAACGGTACCTTCAGGTAAAGCTCCTGCTTTGCCTTCAACCTGTATGGATACTGTTTCAACTCCGGGGAAACTTGAAACGGTAAGCACCACCGAATTAACGATGGATTGTTCCACGTCAATTCCCCCTCCGTATCCCTCAATTTCTTTAGAAAAATTGACCAACACTTCACCATCTTTTTGAATTACATCTAAAACTTTTGTATCTTTCGGCAGCAATGATACAAGGCCTGTATGCTCTGCAGGACCCTTAATCAATTCTTCTAAAGCGGTTTTAATCACATTATCGGTTTTAGGTACCATGCGAGTTACCGGAACAAAATAGCTAAAACTTCCTGTTGAACTTCCACCCTTAAAATATAAAGTTACGGGCACTACTTCTGCTGAAGCTGTAACTGGCGTTTCTAAATTTATATTTTGTCGCTTAAGTACTTGGTTTAACTGATTGCCATTGGGTGTTCTATCAAGCAGCTTGCCTTCAACCAATATTTGAACTTCATCAACCGTAGGAAATTCCGTCAGTGTATATACTACGGCGTCAATTGCAGTTTGCTCTGCTGCAGCATCTGAAGTCTGTATGAAGTTGGAATTAAAATCAACTTTGGCTATACCATCCCGTATGGTCATTCCCAAAATCTTTGTACCCTCAGGCAGCGGAGCTCTTAGCCCTTTTTCTGCAAGTTCCGCTCTAAGCCCTTCGCTATCTACAAGGCTTTCCAATGCCGCCCTTCCTATTCCCTCAACCCATGGAATATCCCTTGTAACAGGCACCAAGAGGCCCCGTTCATTTACAAAATAAAATACCGTTTTTCTAAAGTGTCCAAGGGTTTCTTCCGAATCCTCTTCAGACTCAGGAAGCTCTTCCTCAGAAGGTTCCCGGTTCAGAAAGCCACACCCTACAGCACCTATTAATAAAAACAATATGACTAACATACAAATAATCTTTTTTGGCATATAAAAACCTCCTCTTCCTGATTTAATTAATATATATTAAGATGAAGAGGTTTTTTATGCCGACAAAGTGTTTATTTGTGTTTCATTGTCTGTTTAAAGTATCCCCCTTTACTTGCCCTAGTATCCATTATAGTTATAAAAGCAGTGCTGTCATTTTCATCAATATAATTCAGAAGACTTTTAAGTTCTTTCCTTGGCAAAGATACAATTAAAACTTCCTTAAAGCCTTCTCTTCCTTTACCTTCTAAAGATGTTACGCCAAAGCCCATATTGCGAATCATATCACCTATATCATGTCTTTCAGTAATTATCTGAACGGTAGTTAGGCCAAGGGCAAGTTTTTCTTCAATAAAGCTTCCCATAAAGTTTCCCGTGGCGAATCCTAAGGCATAAACTACCAAATTGACCGGGTTACTTAAACCGCTAACTACCTTATTTAAAGCTGTTATATAAATCATTACTTCAAAAAAGCCAATACTTGCCGCTATTAGGCCTTTACCTCGAACAAGCATTAATGTCCTCATAGTAGCCAAAGACATATCTAAAACACGAGCAAGGAATATAAATAAATATCCCCCCACAAAAGAAAGCAACACAAATTCCTCCTATGAGCAATTTCCTTTAATTTCAAAGTAATAATATCAGAACAATTATCAAGTGTCAATTGACGCTTCCGCAAAGATAATCGACAATGCCTTGAAGTATCCCTTGAGCGACCTTTTGTTTAAATTCATCGGTTACAATCAGGGCAAGGTCATTGCTATTTGTCAAAAATCCTACCTCAACTAATGCTGATGGCATTTTAGTCTCCCTAGTAACAACGATACCGGGTCGCTCAACAATACCTCTGTTGTGAAATCCGGTATGACTTACAATGGCTTTTTGCAATGCCTGTGCCAATAATTTTTTCTGCGGATCGGGATAATACAAAGTCTCAGTGCCCGTTGCGCTGCTTGTTGCCGAATTGTGATGAATGCTGATAAATAAATCAGCGTTAATTTCATTTGCCATACCTGCCCGAGCATATAGGTTGACAAATGTATCGTCTTCTCGCGTCATAAAAACTTTGGCACCATTTGATTCCAATAAGCTTTTTAATTTTAAAGCGATATCAAGGTTCAAGTCTTTTTCTTTAACACTTCCAACTATAGCACCAGGATCACTGCCTCCATGGCCTGGATCAATAACTATAAGCTTGTTACTTAAAGGCAATAAGGAAGAACTTTTATGTAACGCAAATTTGACATTTGACGTGGGTGATGATGATAACATCTCACAACTCACAAATGAGCTTAAGTTTATAACTATCTCCAAATTGTAAGTTTTAGCATCTTTCACCTTGGCTAGTTCGATATAGTCTATAATTCCATCTGCTATTTTTATCACATTGCGGTCAAGGAGGTTTTTACCAATTGCTGCGCCAGGCACTATAACTTTAAGTTGTTTTTTGTATGTATCGTCTTTTAATTCATAAAAAACCTCGTCACTGGATAAAATTTCAACAAGGGAAACATCTCCCTGACTTGTGACTTTTACATCTTCTATCGTGAAAGGTTGAGAAAATACAACCGAAAAAACGTTGTCAGCCTGAAACACTTGATAACTTGTATCATTTTTCAAATCAAATACTACCCGCACTGTATCATCTGCAAATTGACCTATGCGTACATCTTTAACAAAGTTATTATCAGGAACATGTGGAATGTCAATTTCCGAAAGGCCAATATTTTTTATATCCAAAACCAGTCTATCTGGATTTGATAAAAAGAAGTAATCTGCATTAGCAGCATTCGTAGTTGTAATCTCTGCTATAAATTGACGTTCCTTATTTTTAAAGGTTAAATCCTCTAAAATATTATCAAAATATGTAAATGATACAAAAATGCTTTTCTTGTCTGGGGAACTATATGTTTTATAAGCTGCATTAGAGCTAAGCTCTAATACGATTCGAGTAATCGGTGGCTCTATTGAAATTTCACCTGCTATGGCTTTCTCTAAACAGCTATCATACACATATAAAGCATTGTTCTGAGTGTCTAGTCTTCCTTTTACATCAATTGCAAGTCTCCTGTCATCTTGTATTTCAACTGCGGAATACTCCAAAGGGCTGTCGCCTGTTATAACAACCGTAGGTTTGCCTTCAATTACCTCATAAGCTAAATCTACAACTTTAGCGTCCGCGCGGTTTATTATAACTCTTCTGAGGTCATTATCCCAGCTTACATCGGCTCCAAGACTTTCGCTTAAAAATCGAAGTGGAACCAAAGTTCTGTCATTTACTATCTTAGCAGGTACATCCAGGACCACTTCTTGACCATTTACTAAAGCTTTTACATCATCGATTTTTAAAATAATTGTTTTTGAAGAGGTTATTATTTGAACTTGTCTATTATCATTGTCCCAGTAAACCTCAGCTCCAAGATTTTCTGAAATCACGCGAACCGGTGCTAAGGTCCTGTCATTTACTATTATCGGTGCCACATCAGATTCAATCTTTTCCCCATTTATGTAAATTTCAATGGGTTTTGCAGATGCCATACATAAAACAGGTATACTTAAAATTAAGAGAAAAAGTGTTGCGAAAAATATTTTTTTGTGCATTGTCACATAACCTCCTATGATTGTTACGGCCGCAAATCTATGTCTATATACTTCGACTTTATATTTCAAAATCCTTTAGAAAAAGACAAGTGTAATAGAATTGTAAAGTTGAAAGCAAAAAATTAAAGGCTGCTTTTGCAGCCTTTTTTGCACTTTTAATTCGTTAAAACATTGTACCATTTATCAGGTTCTATTGGATTTTGAATATTTATGTTGCCAGTTATATAGCCTAATTTTACGCCACCCACTAAAAATTGTACCTTTTCAATTCCGTCTATAGAGGTGAGTGTCCGCACAACAGATTCTACCGCAATTTCTGCATACTGAGTCTTATCGCTAAATTTAATAATGACACTACTGTCTAAATCAACTACCGCAACACCATCTTTTATCTGTAAACTCTTTATCATCTTATCATCTATAGTGCCTAAACTTCCTATTTCCCCAGCACCTTTAAAGAGATGTTGCAGAGCGGCCCTCGCTTTATCTTCAGCTTTAACTGAAACTGCCTTGCTGTTATTTTCTTCTCCCGACTGAATTATGTCAGATTTTATGGAAACTGGAATTAAGTACTTTGTCGTCTTGTCAGGGTAATAAATTGTAAGGTATTTACACAACTCCTCAGGCTCTTCTTTATCTTCCTGATAAGATTCAGGATCTTTTAAGTTTATATAGGTAGGTCGTTCAAGAGATGTCGCATATGGTTTTCCATTAACATTTATATTTACCTTCGTTATATTTTCGCAGTCAGTCAGTGTATACAGAATCTGGCATCTCGCCAGTTGTGCTTTATCTCCTACAAAGGCATCACCTGAAATATCCAAGGAAACAGTATCACCGCTTATCTCCAGAGTGTTGAGCCGTGTATTTGTCAATGTGTTTTCAAATCCCTTAGGCACAATTCCAGAAAACAAGAGATTAAGGGCAGAACTTATTTCCGGCTCTGAATCATCGATGTGGCAGGTTACGGGCGTCAAAAATCCATCTTTTATATAATATACCAATACCTTTTTCCCGGATGAGACCGAATAAACGTCTTCAGAGACAGACTCTGTATCAATAGCAGACTGCCCACTACATCCTGTCAGTATAAAAACTATAAATAAAATAATTATAGCGTGGGGTAGTCTTTTCACAAAAAGCCCTCCAAAAATTAAATGTTTTACTCTATTTTACCATATAAGCTTTATTTTTGCTATTCACAAACTGACCATTTCTTTTTTGCCTTAAAAATCGTTCTTGGAGCCAGCTTTCATTTATGTGATAGCTTAAAGTAAGGAGACTATCGATAAGATGCACATTTTCCACAGCTATATCTTTATCATCAATATTAATATCTACCGGAGTAAAATTCCATATACCGCGAACATCCGTGTTTGTCAGTATTTTCACAATTTTCTCTGTCTGGTCTTGGGGCACGGTGAGGACTGCTATATCAACATCATTTCGGTTTATGTAATACTCCATATCTTCAACCGGATATATGGGAATATTGTTGATTTTGCGACCCACAAGACTTGGATTGGTATCAAAAATTGCAATTATATTAAAACCATGTGCCGCAAATCCGGCATAGTTTGCCAGAGCCTGGCCTAAATTACCAGCCCCTATGATTACCATTTTATGAGAAGTATTTATGCCCAATATTTTGGAGATCTCTGTATAAAGCTGAGCTACATTATAACCATATCCCTGTTGGCCAAATTCGCCAAAATTATTTAAATCTTGCCTTATTTGAGAAGCAGTAAAACCTAAAAGTTTGCTAAGTTCTTGAGAAGACACCCGCTCAACATTTTTTCTTAAAAGCTCCCCGAGACATTTATAATATTTGGGTAGCCGTTTAATCACTGCTATGGAAACCTTTTTTATTTCACCGGGTAGTTCCACAGTATCACCCCGTATGTGATTAATTTAACATAAATATATCACAACATAATTTTGCAGTCAAATTTTTCGAATTTTAACACAGATTTTGTGTCATCATAAAAGGAAATAACTCTCGAATATTATATATATGCATACATTTAGGAAAGGATGTCCTAAAAATGAGCCATTGGGCATTAAATACAGTGATTTTAGCAGCAACGAATTTTCTAACCGGCACTATTGGCTTTTTTTACAGACTGGTTTTGTCTAAATACTTAGGCCCTGAAGGCATGGGAATTTACCAGCAGACACTGGCTTTTTTTGGCACAGCAATAACCGTAGTAACAGCAGGTATTCCTGTGTCCATATCAAAGCTGGTAGCCGAAAACCGGGCAGATCCTTTTAAAAAAGCTCACATAGTATTTTCGGCTTTTGTGTTGACGACGGCTTTTTCCCTTTTCGGAACAGCTTTTCTGATTATTTTATCTAATGCCTTAAAACTTAAAGTGCTTCTCATAATTTTGCCTGCTTCAATATTTGTAGGCTATTCTGCTGTCATGAGAGGATATTTTTTTGGCATTCAAAACATAGCACCGGTACAGTGGTCAAATATATCGGAATGCATCTTTCGCACTTTATTGGGAGTGTTTTTTATAAGTAGCAATTTGTTGCTGCAATTTGAAGGGCAAACCCGTGGTGCAGTTAGTGCCCTGACCATTGGAGAATTTATATCCTTAGTTTTGCTTTTTACATTTTTTTCAAAAAACATCAACATTTATAATTTTCGCAGAAAAAATCCACTCATAAAAAACATTAAAGATATTTTAACTATCGCAATACCTATATCGTTTAGTCAAATAATTAATTCTACTTCACATTCTGTTGAAGCGCTTTTAGTTCCAAAAAGCCTTGTCATGGCAGGTCTTTCTTCTTCTGAGGGTTTATCACTATTCGGCAAGACCTCTGGTATGGTATTGCCGCTAATATTTTTCCCCGCACTTTTTATAAGGGCGATGTCTTCAAATATTATTCCGCAAATTGCTACAGCTTTAGCATCGGGAAACAAAAAGTACGCTTTTAAATCATCTCAGCAAGCCTTATTTCTCACATCCTTTTATTCCTTCGCTGTAACAGCATTTTTTGTTGCTCTTTCAAAGCCTTTAGCAGAGCTCCTGTTTCCCGGTTATGAACTCGAAAATCTCATTATAGGATTTGCGGCTGGTATCCCCTTTTATTACATAGAAAGCATCTTAATGTCAATACTCAGGGGCATAGGCAATAATACTACTCCTATAACAACCGCAGTCTCTACATTTTTTATGACAAATCTAATATTGTATTTTTGTATTACCAAAACACCTTTGGGAATTTACGGGTATTCTGTTGCCTTAATTACTGCATCAGCTATAGCTATACATATAAGCTTTCGGCAAATAGAACAAACCTTTGGAGAAAAATTTGACATGATGGATATTATCCTAAAACCCTTGATATGCTGTGCATTTATGACATATATTATGACACAAGTCTATATGCCATTGGTCATTTTAGAGCTGCCAAACATAATCTGTATAATAGCAGACCTTCTTTTTGGGCTTAGCGGCTATTTAATACTTGCCCTGGCTTTAGGCATTGACTTGAAAAAGTTAAAACAAAAATACTAATTTGAGTTATTAGGCGCAATCTATTGTAAATCAATTAAAGGAGGGGAACTTTAAGAACAATTAATGAAAACATATAGACGATTTCAGCGACTGTCTAACGGTCACTACCTTGCCATGTATATAACCAGGCACAAAACGCCTTTAAAAACCAATGCATACATTGTAGCCATATGTATTTTCCCGACGAAACGGGAGTGCAATTATTGGTTCAGGCATCAGGAACAAGTAATTGCAAAGCGCGTCAATACTTGGGGAATGGAAGGCATGTTAATTGCGTTAAAGTGGTTGAAGGAGCTGGAAAATATCATTCGTCCAGGAGAATCAATAGTGATTTACTGGGTTGATGAACGCAGAGGCAGAGCTTTTAGATTTCTTGAGAGATACGGATATAAAAAAGGTGTATATTTAGATCGACCCTGTTATATTCTAAATAAAAACGGCTCGTTGCGAGATTAAAAAACAAGGAGTAGAATTGCTACTCCTTGTTTTAAACATTAAATCTGAAACTGATAATATCGCCGTCTTGAACTACATAATCTTTTCCCTCTAAACGCAGCTTGCCCATATCCCTGGCTTTGGCCATAGAACCGCACTCTTTAAAGTCTTTAAAGTTTACTACCTCTGCCCTAATAAAACCCCGTTCAATATCGGAATGTATTTTGCCTGCAGCTTTTTTCGCAACGGTGCCTTTCTTAATTGTCCAAGCCCTGACCTCATCTTCGCCGGCAGTTAAAAAAGATATCAGGTTTAGTCTATCATAAATGGCCTTTGCAAGCAGATCAATGCCGGATTCTTTTATATTTAACTCCTCCAAAAATGCAATTCGGTCCTCTTCATCTAATTCACTGATTTCCACTTCCGCTTTAGCACTGACCTCAAAGACAGGTAGATTCCTCCCGAGGCAATAACTTAAAACCTGGTCTCTTTGCTCATAGCCTTGAGCTAGCTGCTCTTCGTCCACGTTGACTACGATTATCATAGGTTTGGCAGTAAAGAAATCAAGGTGTTCCAGGACCTTTTGTTCCCCTTCGGAAAGATTTATACCTGCAAGTCCAATTTCATTTTCCAAAGAATCACGGAGCTTCTCAAGGACTTCCCTTTCAGCTATCTGCTCTTTTGTAATTTTCTTGCTGGTATTGATTCGTTCAATTCTGGTTTCCACCAGCTGTAAATCAGCTAACAGCAATTCCATATTTATACTTTCAATATCTCTAATTATATCTATAGAACCTTCTGTGTGAATAACACTTTCATCTGAAAAGGCTCTCACTATGTGAACCAAACAATCCACCTGTCGTATGTTGTCGAGAAATTGATTTCCGGAACCCTTACCCTCACTGGCACCTCTGACCAAACCCGGAACATCTATTACTTCAATCTGAGCATATGTAATCTTTTTGGGCTTGTAGACCTCAGCTAAAAAATCAATTCTATCATCAGGCACCTTGGCAAGCCCTCTATTAGCATTAACCTTGCCGCTTTGAAAAGCACTGGTTTCCACGTTCGCATGTGTCAGCAAATTAAAAAACGTAGTTTTACCTACTGTAGGCAATCCAACTAATCCAACTTTCACTGTAATCAATCACTCCTTGTAAACTGTTTTCCACCGAAAATCGCAGCTACATACTATAACCAAACAGGTATAGTCACATTCAGCCTTATATTGATAGCTCTAAAAATTAAAAAAAAACGTAGCAACGGCGTTCCGCTCTACGTCTAAGTTTCATTTTGGTGGAGAATAGGGGAGTCGAACCCCTGA
>ENA-OWPA01000511-OWPA01000511.1-bioreactor-metagenome-genome-assembly--contig:-NODE-511-length-49948-cov-11.764573_pt1 | contig 49948 bp, 39 predicted proteins | sample MGYA00238139_ERZ651803 | MGnify/ENA primary metagenome ERZ651803 (study PRJEB26909, sample SAMN07631231) | bioreactor metagenome | isolation source: Switchgrass digestor | place: USA: Dartmouth...
TCACCGATAGCTTGTTCATCGGGTATCAGTACATCATCACGGACAAAAATGTGTTTTTGGATATTAAAACCGTTTTCAGAAACAACTTTTTCAACCTGAGCACCGGCTACACTGTAAGTGTTGTTGTCTGCAACCATATACACATTTTTATAGCCTAATGATGTCAAAACTTCAGGGATTCTGCTGATTGCCCGGTTTTCAATGACAACCTTTTCAATTTCAACGGAATGTTCCATGCCGCAATCGCAGGAGAAAGTACCGCATAAATAGTCCTGAATGCTGAAAGTACCTATATTTTCTTTTTTCAGTTTCATTTTTTCCACCCTTTTCTATTAGTTACTCTTGACAAAAGACTTTTCAATTATATTAAAGTAATAAATAATATTCATTTAAGAAAACTGTTTGTCCTGTCTTTTTCGGTAATGGCTGTTATATTTTCACCGTCGGATACAACCAGAACATTTCCGTCAATGCCTGTAATATATACATCACTTCCTGCCGCTCTGTATTTTTTATACCTGTCCACACTGAAAGCAGCATTTGATGTTATAACTGCAACTGAAGGACTGACCGCCTCAATAAACTCACCCGATGAAGATGTATCATGACCGTGGTGAGGTACTTTTAGCACATCTGCATCCAGTTGTTCGGCAAAATTGGCTACCAGTTCCTTTTCACGTTCATCATATATATCTCCTGTAAACAGGAATGTATTGTTTTTATATGTCACTCTCATAACAATGGATCGGTTGTTTACAAAAGCATCACTTTTTTGAGGTATTATCCCTTCGGGTATTATTATTTCAGGTTCGGGATTTACAATTTCAGCACTTACTTCATTCCCGATTGTAAAAGTATCTCCGGCTTTCAGGATACGCACCGGGATATTTTTCGCTGCTATAGCCTCATCCAGCTGCTTTTTCAAGGTTGATTCATATGGCATTGCGGTAGCCATTACCTCGCCTACTTCAAATTCATTAATAACTAATGCAAGCCCTCCAATATGATCAGAGTGGTAATGGCTGGCTACGATATAGTCAAGTTTTTCTACCCCAAGCTGCTTTAAGTAGTTTACCACCTGTGATCCAACGTTTTTAATCCCTCCGTCAATAAGCATGTTTACTCCGTCAGGAGTTGTAATTAACATTGAATCTCCGGCTTTTGAATCTGCATCAAGGCAAAAGAACCTGACCTGGAACTTATCCTTGTATTTTTCATTATCAAATATTTCATCTGTTCTTAAGGAACTTTCCTCAGTCTCATTTGTGCCCTCTTCAGGTTCATTTGCAGCAGCTTCGGTGGGTGTTGGTGTACTTAATTGCTGTGTATCTGTTGTATCGGTCTTCTGCTGTGAACATGCACAATGGGTAATTAATAAGCATATAGCAAACAGCAAAACTAAATATTTTTTTAGTCTTTGCATTCTCTATTCCCTCACTTCATCATTTAAATATTTACCTGAAAATAAATCACACAGCCACCAGGACTTGATATTCTATTTTAATTGTCTGCATAAAATACAGATATCACGCGCATTCTCATCCTTACAGGCTGAAAATACGCGTGAGGCGGGAAGCAAGAAGTTTTTAAGCCAGTGAAAGTAAATATTGTCCAACTTCATAAGCAAATTTTACTGCTGAATCCTTAAGAGCTTCGGGCATTCGATCTACGAACCCATGAATTTCATAAGTAAAATCGCCTTCATAGCCTATTTCGGTCAAAGTCTTCATAATTCCTTCCCATTTTATCTTGCCTGCAAATGGCAGGGTATGAACGTCCAGTAAACCGAAATTATCGTTAACGTGTGTGGCTTTAAGTCGTTTTCCAACATAACGCAGAGCCTTACACTGATCGTATTCCATAAGGTTTGCATGTCCAAAATCCCAACATATGCCCACTGACGGGTCATTAAACGAATCAACCAAATCCACCAGTTCTTCATAAGTTGCAGTGTAGCGCCTCGGGATAATTGAACCGTAGAAATCACACATATTCTCAATTGCAAGTCCTATTCCAAGCTTTTTTGCCACTTCGATATAAGGTCCAAAATAATCATGATTTTTCTTCTTTGACGCTTCAAGACTGCAATTTTCCTCTACTGCGGTAAAGCCATGCGCCACCGCCCATTTAACCCCCAAAGCTGCACTGGCATGATATGCACGAAGGCACATTTTTTCAAACCACTCATGCAGCTCGGGATCTGAAAGATACTTGTCCTTCTGATCCAGGTTATAATACGGGATATGAGATTGCGAAAACTCAATTCCAAGTTTCGCCGCTTCATTTCCTATTTTTTCTATTTCTTTTTCCCAATCGTCTCTTATAAGAAAAAACTCATCAAATTTTATAAATCTGAAATTAAAATCCAGTACTTTAAAACCGGCATCTGCGCATCTTCTCATGCACTCAATTGTGTCTGTCAATGGTCCTGAACGATTTATTGCATATATATTTGTTGATGTAGAAAGACGCATTTTGTTCACACCTTCTAATTTCCAAATTTAACATATCTATTCAGATAATATTTCAATATAAATTGAAATTTCCCCCCCACCTGTTGTGAATAACAGGTATATACGGCAGCTAAACCTACGAAACTGATTTAAGCTAAAATTAATCAGGCAAGAGCAAGGCAATACATTCCTATTTTATATGCCACTCTTGCAAGCTCATCCCTTGCGTTGTCGGGTATATTGTCAAATTCCTTATGAATTTCGAAATTGAAATCCCCTTCATATCCTATCTCTTTAAACACCGGCATTAGCGAATGCCAGTCAATATTCCCGTGGAACGGAAGCAGATGAAAATCATCCTTGCCATTATTATCATGAACATGAGTTCCTTTAAGTCTCTTACCCAATGTACGGAGCGCTATGCGTTGATCTTCATAAAGCATGTTACCATGTCCGAAATCCCAGCATGCTCCGATATCAGGGTCTTTGAATGAATCAATCAGGGCTGCAAGTTCTTCGGCAGAACTGCCGAATTTTCTTTTTGAAGTTTCCCTCTCAGGCAGGTTTTCAAACAAAATACCAACATTATGCTTTTTTGCCAGTTCAATAACCCAACCGAAAAATTCGGCATTTTTCTTAATGTTTTGTTCAGTATCATAACAAGTTGCTTTTCTTTCTTCTACAGGGTGCAAAACAGCCCATTTGGCACCCAATATTGAACTTGCAATTATGGAACGCCTCATCATTTCATTGTATATTTCCTTTAATTCGGCAGGTTTATCATCATAATTGCCCGGAATAAAAACAGGGTGGGACTGGCTGAATTCCACACCAAGTTTTTCGGCTTCATTCCTTAATTCATACATAAGATGCTCCCAATTATGTTCAAAAAGATCGTTCTGTCCATAAAGGGCACGGCAAAAACCTGCTTCAAAAACCTTAAAACCGGCATCACAGCTTCTTTTTACCGATTCAAGCATTGGGATATACTCGTCCCCCCGCTTGGTAAACATGCTTGTTTGTGTAGATATCCTCATAACAGCCTCCAAACCTTTATTAAGAACCCATAGTCAACTGATTTTAACCAGTTGACTATGGGCTTCCTTAACCAGCTAATGCTTAATTCTTATGCAATTTGTTATAGTAAATATCATTTACTTCGTCTTCAATCTTCTGTCCGCCTGCTTTGTACCATCTTGCCAGATAGTTATCCCATTCTGCCTCTACATCCCAAACTCCGGTAATGGTATTTAAGAAGAATTCCTTTTCAATCTTCTCTACATCAGCACCATACTCAGTTTTGGCTGCTATAGGAGTTCCTGATGGTATAAGCTGTTCTACAACGTTATAAGATTCCTGGAACTCTCTTTGAACTTTGGATTCTCTACCCCATGCCAATGTTCTTTGCTCGCCTACTCTTAAGTTACAGATGAAGAATCTTGTACCCAGTTCGGCAATTTTTTCGTTATTTCCCCAATCACCAACTGCTATTGCCATACCTGATTCGTCAACTGTGAAATGTTCTCCTTCGATACCTCTCCAGATCAGGTTATGGAATTCCATATCTACTAACTGTGCTTCAATAATTTGAAGAATCTTTTTAACCTGTTCATCGGTTGTGTTCTTACCAAAGCACTGCCATCTCCAAACGCTGCTCTGATATTCATAGACAGCCTCTTCACCGTTATAGCCTTTTAATGGGCGCATATACTCGGTTTTAGCATTTGGATTCTTCTTGAATGTCAGAGCAAACCAGTCTTTCGGTCTGTAACTTATTATAAAATAAGTTGAGTCAAATGTCTTTATTCCAACAACACCGTCTGTAAACAATGCTTCATCATCTTTTATGGTAACATCGGGATAAATATAACCCTTTGAATACAATCTTGAAACATATTTCAGAAGTTCCTTATAACCTTCGGTAACTTCAGCTCTTCTTAATCTGCCGTCTGAACCTTTAATATAGGATTCATCCTTTACAACTCCGCCTGGTAAAGAGAAACCGTAGGTTGCAGCAAGGTTATATACATCATAGTTGTTTGTAACAGAAAATGCATAAGTATCCTTTTTGCCGTTTCCGTCAGGGTCTTCTTCGGTAAACAGTCTGCAAATCTCTTCAAACTCTTCAAGGTTTGTTGGCATCTTAGCTCCAACCTTTTCAAGCCAGTCTGTTCTTATAACTGTGAATGGGAACAATTCTCCCATACCTTGAGGTATTGCATAGAATACTTTTTTCTCTGCATCATAAACAACACTGTTTGTAACATATGGATGGTTTTCCAGAACACGCTCATAATAAGTAGGAGCATATTCCTTCAACATATCCTCAGAAACCCCTCTTACAAGTCCTTCTTCCAATATCATATTTATGTCCGCAGCACGGATTAAAATATGATCGGGTATTTCACCGGAGGCAAACAGCAAGTTCATTTCTTCAGGTTTATTTGAGTTTGCCTTCATTACCTGAATGTCTACATTGAATCTTTTTTCGATTTCCTTAACAACTAAGGAATTATCGTCCGGATAAAGCCCGCCTGTTGGATTACCAACCCATTTGATTGGTACCGGTTTTTCATCAACAACTGTTTTGTCACCTGCATTGTCTGCATTTTGCTTTCCAGAATCATTTGATCCTGAAGTGTTAGTATTGTTGTTTGTGTTGCTTGTGGAGTTTGTTCCACATCCTGTCAGTGCCACTGATAATACCAACACTAACAGCAGTAAGAGTGAAATCGCTCTTCTTTTCATTTGAGACTACCTCCTGACTTGAATTATTTAAATTTAAATTTATATTTAGCAAAAATATCCTGGACAGATATTTTTGCTAATATAATCAACCTTTAACCGAACCAACCATAACCCCTTTAACAAAATATTTCTGCAAGAAGGGATAAACTGCAATAATTGGTCCTATTGCCACAATAACGGTAGCTGCCTCCACTGTTTTGGTAATAACACCTTCATCACCCTGAAGGGTATCTGTAACTTCTGCATTGTTATGATCTATAAGCACTCTTCTTAATATCAACTGAAGAACAACACGCTTATTGGATCTTGTATAAATATGAGCGTCAAACCATGCATTCCAATGCTTTACTGCCACCCACAAAGCCACTGTTGCCAGAATGGGTTTTGATAAAGGAATAATTATTCTGAACAATATTGTGAAGAAATTTGCACCATCAACCAAAGCTGATTCTTCCAATGATTCGGGTATACTCATAATAAAGTTTCTCATAACCAGAATATTGTATGTGCTTAACAGCATAGGCAATATCAGGGCCCAAAGCGTATCATAAAGTCCCAAATCATTTATCAGAAGGAAGTCCGGAACCAGACCTCCTGTAAAAAACATTGGTATTACTATAATGGTTGTTATTATACCCCTGAATGGAAGATCCCTTTTAGCCAAAGGATATGCTGTCATAAAACACAGAACTACAGACATAGCCGTTCCTATCACAGTTCTCATAATGGTATTATAATAGCCGTACCCTATTAGCTTGGACTTAAATAATTGCTGGTATGCTTCCAGTGTAAAACCTCTTGGTATTATTTTAAGACCTATGCGTGATGCTTCTACTGCAGGGCTTATTGATACAACCACCATTTCCCAGAAGGGATAAAGCATGATGAATGCCAGAAAAACCATAAAGGTGTAGTTTAAAACATCGAAAATTCTTTCACCTATACTTCTTTTTATTACGTTACTCTTTTTGCGTGCTTTACTTGCTTTCACTTTTTTCACCCCCTGCATGATTACCATAAACCCTCATCGCTTGTACGTTTAGTTATAAAGTTGGTTATAAACAGGAATACCAAACCGACAACATTCTGGAACAGGCTTATTGCCGTAGAATAGCTGTAATCAAAGTCTATCAATCCAACCCTGTAAGAGTATGTATCAAGAACATCTCCCACTCTGTAAACAATAGGATTGTATAGGTTCATTATCTGATCCCTTCCACCTTCCATAATGTTTCCTACCTTCATCAGAAACATTACAATTACCACCGGCAGAATGGACGGAATGGTAATACTGAATATTTTCCTGAAGCGTGACGCACCGTCAATTGTCGCTGCTTCATACAATTGTGGATCTATTCCGGTTATAGCTGCTAAATAAACTATACTTCCCCAGCCAATATCTTTCCATATACCTGAAACAATTATTATACCTCTGAATATTTCAGGCATCATTAAAAACTTATACGGTCCAAGGCCGAAAAATTGAAGAATGTAATTGACTACACCGTCTACAGGAGACAAAACAGTATGAATAATACCTGCTACAACTACCCATGAAATAAAATGCGGCAAATATGTTATTGATTGAATTGTCTTTTTAAACCTTTCATGCCGTATCTCATTCAGCAGAATTGCAAATATTACGGGTGCAGGAAAAGAAAAAATAAGTCTGTAAATACCAATGATTAAAGTATTCCAAAAAACATTAGTAAACTGGCTGCTGTTAAACAACCTTTCAAAGTGCTTAAATCCTGCCCAGGGGCTTCCCATAATCCCTTTAAGCAGCTTATAGTCCTTAAAAGCAATTGTCACTCCATACATGGGGACATACTTAAATATTAAATACCATACAAGCCCTGGTATCAGCATAATTAACAAACCCTTATATCTCTTGCATCTGAATAAAAGATCGCCTGCCTTTGATACACCGGGTTTCTTAATCGCGCTAACTGATGAAGTCACTGACCCTGATTGATTCTTTTTCATTATTTCACTCCTTGGTGATTAAATTGTTGAAAATCTTTTCTTATATTTCTTTCAGACAAACAATCAGCATACCTGTTTAAATTAAATAGACATGCTTATCAACACATGATAATTATACATTTGTGGTTTGTTTAAATTGTTTGAAATCTTATGATAAATGTATAAAATAATCATCACTTATTACAGGAATAACTATTGTCACTGTTGTCCCTTTCTGTTGCAGACTTTCAATATTTAATCTTGCTTTGTCCCCAAAATACAGCTTTAGCCTCTTATAAACATTTTCAAGCCCTACCCGGTTGCTGTCACTTTTCTCCAGCCTTTCATTCAACTCTTCAAGCATTGTTTTACTCATGCCCACTCCATTATCAGTTATGCTGAAAATAACACCCTCTTCACCGAGTCTTGAAGAAATAATTATTTCACCGTCCTGAATATGTGGTACAATTCCATGATAAACAGCATTTTCAATTATTGGCTGTAACAGCATTTTAGGGGTATAATAATTTTTGGTTTCTTCTTCTATCTCCCATTTAAAATTAATATTTTTAAACCTTTTACTCATAATCCGGGTATATGCCGCTGCATGGGCTAGTTCCTGTTCTATCGGAATTAAATTTTCAACTTTCGAAATACCGTACCTGAAAAGATCACTTAAGTCTTTCAGCATTTCAACTGCTGAATCTTCTTTTTTCTCTTTAACAAGACATCTTATTGATTCCAGCGTATTGCATAAAAAATGCGGTTTAATTTGAGACTGCAACGCATAAATCTCAACATCCCTTTTCTCCATCTCAAGTCTTCTTTGCTTGTTTTTGGTTATTATCAGATCATCTATTAATGTATCAATTCTTGTAACCATTTCATTGAAAGTTGATGCAAGTTCAGCTATTTCTGAAATATGGCTGTTATCAGGCAATTCGTATCCAAGGCCGCCATAATCCATGTCTGACATGGCTTTATTTATACGCGTCAAAGAATTTGCCAGACGATAGGATATTTCATAAGAAACAATTATCAGGAAAAGCACTATAACAATAAGGATAAGCGCGATATAATACAGTATCTGAGTAAATTCATTAAGAATATCCTTATAATCATATTCACCAATAAAAACCCACGGTGTTCCTTCTATGTCTTTCTCAAAAGTTATAACCCGGCTGTTTGATGATTTATCCAGTCTCAACCCATTGTAATTCAGGCCAATTAATCCCTTGTCTATACTTGAAACTATGCGCCCCTGCCTGTCCACAATCAGGGTTTTGGCATTGCTTTTCAGATATATGTCTCTGTATATTTGTTCAAGTTCATCTTCTTCCAGGTTTATCTCAATATCACCTATATCCTCCAGCAAATATTTTTTATAATGGTAATCAAGATCATATCCCCGTACCTTTATTACTATTTTAAGTATAAACCTGCCCAATTCGTCCTTTCTGCTGTTTATCCACTCAATTTTATCACTGCTTAAGTTCCAGGCTTGCAATTCTGCTTTAGCTGAATAATAATCCTTGTTGTTATTATAAGTTGAAAGAATCATATCCCCGTTTATGTTATTGATAGTTATATCATCATAGCCGTTCGCCAGCAGCATGTAGCTGTTTACAACCGCATACAGCTTGTTTTTGTTTATATTTTCAGGATCGCTTACAAGGGCATCCTGAATTGTCCGGTCATAGCTCATACTGCTTATTGCCTTAAGCTTTTTCTCCATATACAAACTTATATTTTCCGATGTCTGGTTAAAAGCGGTTTTCTCTGACTGAATAAGCTCGTTTTGAATTGTGTTCTCGGAAAAAAGGAAATAAGAAAATACCAAAAAAGCCAACGGTATTATAATTACCATAAAATAATACAGCAGTATCCTCTCCCTGATGCTGCGTTTATCATTTTTTACCGCGACAAAACCTCCGGTATCCTCCTCGGATTTATACTTTCTTACACTTTCAATCAAGTTATTAAGAGGCTCAATCAGCTTATTCAACGTAAATTTCGATATCACAACCGATATTACAATGCTTATTACAAATGAAATAATAAGGTAGTATCCAAAAGACCTTAATCTTTGGACTCCCTCCAGCTCTTCAAAATACAAAAGATACCATTCGCCCCAGGAAAGCTTGTTATAAAACAATCTCTGCCTGTTTGTCCACTCTATTATCCCTTCATCCCTGTTTTCCATTCTTGAAACAATATTCTCTACGGGTATTTCTCCTATCTGTTCACCTTTCCAGAGTATGCTGCTGTTATCAATTATGGCAGTCATGCTGTTCTCTTGAAGAATATTGTTTATCCAGTTGTCATTTATCTTGATTAATACTATACCGTATAACTGGTTGTTAAAAACCGACTTTAAAGCAAACAAAGTGCTTCCTTTCACCAGTATATTGTCTTTATTGGTGTTGAATTTGTCGTATTCTATTATATCTTCATCAAGGTACAACAGAACCGGCTTTTCAGGGTTTTCATCCAAAGACTTGCAGAAGGATGAATTAATAAGGGTTTTATAATCAATAGCCACATGACCTTTATCGCTGTTCTCACCAACATAAAAATGTTCTTCGGGCGTAACAAAAAGTATCGAGTCGATAATACCTTCTGTATATATCTTTGAGTTTTTCAGAAAATTGCTTATCTGCTTAGTGAGATACACATTCTCAAAAGCTATATGCTTTTTTGATTTATACTGGTCTAGGTATTCTTTCAGCACATAACTTTGAGCAATCCGTTTTGTTACATTTTCAACCTCGGAAAAACAAATTTCAATCCTTTTCGAAATTTGCGACAAATTTGAATAGTTTGAATTTGTTATTTTCGACTTTAAAAATCCCGAAGTATTTTTAAATAAAACCACTGCAGTTACACTAAATGATATTATCACAATTATCAGTGCAATGGAAAAAATAATAGACCTTATTTTGAAATTCTGTTTTTTAGTCAGCATTTTAACACCCTTATCTGTGATTTTCAGCCCTGAAACTTAACGGAGTCTGCCCTGTTTCACTTTTGAAAACCGTACAAAAGTACCTGTAGTCAGAAAAACCCAATTCCTCTGCTATATCCTGAATTCTCATATCTGAAAATGCCAGATACTCCTTTGCTTTGTTTATTTTCATTTCTGTAATATATTTCGAAAGATTAAGCCCTGTTTCCCTTTTAAATGCCGTGCTTAAGTAATTTGGACTCATATGAACGGCATCTGCTATATCCTCCAGATATATTTTATTTTTAATATTTTCCAATATATATTTTTGAACCTGCTTTGCTATACTATAGTCTGATTCTGCAGAATACTTGGTTAAATCAGCATCAATTGCTTCAAGTTTTTTCCTAAACCATTCTCTTAAAATGTCAAGGGTATATATATTAAAAATCTCTTCGTATATTGTTTCCTTGCTTGAAAGAATTCTAAGGCTTATATTTCTTTGCTTAAGTTTATTGTCAAGTACAACAAATACCTCCATAAATTTAATTCTTATGAATGTTATGTCAGATAAAGCGTTAGCCTTTATAAAATTGAACAGGTTATTTGTTATAATTGCTCTTTCGTTATGTTCATGGTTAATAACCGCTTCTACAAGCTTCGATATAAGTTCTTCAAGCTTCTGAACCCCGTTAGCCTCCAGCTTTTTTGAAGTAACGCTGTTATAAGCAATTACCCTGTTTCCTCCCAGGTAAAACTTAAATCTGAGAGCTGTCTGTGCTTCTTTGGATGCATCAATAATACTGCTGAAACCTGTGTGAATATTGCTTACCCCTATACTGACAGTAATATCTGAACCAATCTCATCAATGCCTGTGGTTATCCCTTCCTTAAGCATATGGATATCCCTGATGAAATCATAGTAAGCAGCCCCGTACCTGCTAAGAATAATGAAGCAGCTGTTTTCCATAAAAACATGGGGATACCCGTAGTATACTATATGTTGCTGGCATATGTTCCTTATGAAATCAACAGTTTTCGGGTCTGTTTCACTGTAATCACAATCCATCTGCACAACCGCAATGCAATAATTTTTCTCGTTTATATTTATATCAAGCTCTTTAAGGCTTTTTCTGATAAATTCCTCATCAAGCCGTTTTGTCAGAAGCGTTGACAAAAAGAGCTCCCTTATGATGACCCCGTTTAAATTCTTATCCTCATTTCCAATATTCTTTAAAATGTAGGAGCTCTGTCTTTTTTCTCTTATTTTTTGCCTTACTTCCCTGAAAGTTCTGGTAAATTCGATTTCGTCAATCGGTTTGGTAAGGTAAGCAAAAGCATTATATTTTACCGCATTTCTTGCATATTCAAAATCGCTGTATCCGCTCAGTATAATAATTTCTATATCAGGATTGCGATGCTTTAATATTCTCATTAATTCTATGCCATCCATATCAGGCATCCGTATATCTGTTAACACAACATCGGGCTCGGAATTATTCACCAGTTCCAATGCTTCTATCCCATTACTGGCAGTTCCCACAACTTCAAAGCCCAGACTGTTCCAATCTGTACCGTTTTTAAGCCCTGACCTTACAATATCCTCGTCCTCAACGATTATAAGCTTGTACATAAATACTTCCCTCAATAACCCCCAGAATAAGTTATCTTTCAGCTAATTAACAGTTTTATTAAAAGCAAAAAACTGCACTAACCACAACTGCGTGATTAACATAAAATATTAGTGCAGCAATCACCTCAAATAAACATACTATATTATTATACAAAACTCAAGCTGAAAAAGGGATGGTATTTTCTTTCAATTTATAAGTCATTTTACATATGCAGCTTATAATAATAAAACTTCTTAATCTGTTTCCGGGAATGGTATTAACCTCCCGTTTAAATAGTCCCCCTGTAATTCCATGTATTAAGCTTCCATTTTCCATTATTATATGAAAACCTTGACACCGACGCGTTATCAAGTTTGGTGGATTGTATCACGTTATCCGAACCAAGCACATAGCTTAATATACAATCAACAGTACCTTCATGGGCAACAACAGCAACATTTTCAATATTTCCGTCATTCAGATTTTCCAGCTCATGCATGAAGGAAATTATCCTGTCCATCATTTCTTCTGACGATTCTCCGCCGAAATACCTGTAATCATGTTTTTCTTTTGCTTCTTTATATAATTGCCCATACTTTTCCAGGCACTGTTCCGGAGACTGGTATGCAAGTTTTCCAACATTGATTTCCCTAAGCTTGCCGGAGAAATTATATGAGTAACCCGGAAGCGCACCTTCTGCTGTCTGTCTTGCTCTAAGCAAATCACTTACATATACCAAATCAAATTTTATATGTTTTATCAGGCTTCCGCACAGTTTCGCCTGCTCATGCCCCAGCTGTGTCAGTGGCGGATCCCCCCATCCGCAGTGCAGACCCAGCTTGTTTGTCTCGCTCTCACCATGCCTGATGATATATAATTCCATTATTCACACCTCATGTTTTTTCCTTTTATTTTATATATATTATTATATCTAATTCCCTTGCCCCTACAGTTTTCAACTAAATTCTTTTTCCGACAGAATCCCTGATAATCAGCTTAGGTTCCAAAATTATCTTTTTAATGCTTTCTTCGGGCTTTTTTAACCTGTGCAGCAATAATTTGCAGGCTTCTACCCCCATTTTTTCTTTACAGATTTGAACGGTAGTCAGTGCAGGTATTACATGCTCTGAAATTATTGAGTGTTCATATCCGACAACAGAAATATCATCGGGTATTCTGATTTTAATATCATACAGATAACGCATTGCACCGGCTGCAATGCTGTCACTGGCACAAAATACCGCCGTCATTTCCACTCTGGAGTTCCAAAGGCTTTTCATTTCCGTATATCCACTCAATCCGGTAAATTCTGCCTGACGTATCAATCTTTTATCGGGTTCAATTCCCGCTTCTTTCAAGGCTGTAGAGTAACCTTCAAGTTTTTTTTCCGAGGTTTTGCTGTCATAAGGCCCGTTGATAAATGCAATTTTTCTGTGACCATAGTCTAATAAGTGTTTTACTGCAATGTAAGCTGCTTTACTTATGTCAACATCCACCGAATCAAACATCTGATGTTGGCTTCCTATCATTACTGCCGGAATTTTCTTTTGAGTAATGCTCTCAATCAGAACATCATTTATCAGGCCGCCTATAATAAACAAACCGGCACATCTGTTGTGTTTTACTATTTGTGGAAGACCGTCCTTTTGCTCTATTACGTGAAACCGTTCACTTATGAGACCATAGTTTGTTTTGGCCAATTCGGACGAGATTCCTGTCAGGGTATCATAATAAAATGTTTCTGTAACAGAATCAAAGAGATAGGTCCCTTCTGAGAGATTTTTTGTTGCGAATATCAAGCCCAGTATTTGCTTTTTTCTTGTTGTAAGCTCCCTTGCAGAAACATTTGGGGTATAATTTAGCTTTCTGATTGCAGCCAGTACTCTTTCCCTGGTTTCGGGCTTAACCGCATTACTGTTGTTAATTACCAGCGAAACTGTACTTTTGGAAACCCCTGCTTCTCTTGCAACATCAAAAAGTGTAACCGACATAATGGCTTCATTTCACTTCCTTATTTTAATATCTCTCAGAAGGATATCGTCTGATTTAATAACCTGTCTTTAGTCTTTAGTCATTTTGGTTTAGTAGTTAAGTATTGCACCGTTTTCTTTCAGTATTTTTACAACATCGCTGGCATCTACTTCAGCCGGCTTTACACCTTTATTCACCGCAACTGCTGCTCCTACGCCTGCTGCCTCACCAATAGCCATGCAGGTAGGCATTACTCTTGCTGAACTTAACACAACGGCATCCATTGAAATGCATCTTCCGCTGAACATAAGATTATCAATATCCTTGCTTACCAGGCATCCATATGGAATTCCGTATGCCTTTTCAAGGCGTTTAATTATTGTACCTGCACCGCCGCCGTCATGTATATCAATAATGTATGAACCAAGTGCAACAGTATCTTCGGGTATATCTCCAACCACAATTTTATCTTCGGTAAGCTGTTTAATACCGGCAAAGCGCCTGGTTTCCCTGACACCCAGGGTAGGGAATATGCGTGTAATATAGCAGTTTTCAAATCCGGGTACATATTTCCTTAATGTCTCGGTCAGCTTTGGAATCTGGAAATGCCCTTCTATTTCAGCACGGGTTATGTCAAATACATTGCTTCCGTCCACGTTCAGGTGGCGTGTGCTGTTAACATTCACTTCACCGGGTATTAAGCTGTTGATGTAAATAAAGGTATCCCTGTCAACCGGCAATTCGCCCTTAGCCTTAAGTTGAGAAAACAGTTTCCTTAAACCTACGAAAACATGGTTAGGTGTTGACTTAATATGGTCTGGGTTGTAGTCTCTGGGAACTTCCATGGTGTCTCCCAGGATCATTTGCTCAGGGTCTTTGGAAATAAACTCATGGAATTTCTCCAGATTTACATTTCCAAGCGTAAACATAAGCGTAGGCGGCTGCATTACGCCCGTACCCTTCTGCCCTTTTTCATAATGGGCACCTGCAAGATATCCTACATCACCATCACCGGTTGCATCAATAAACACTTTTGCTTCCACTTCAATACGGTAGCCCTTGCCGAACAAAGTCAATTTCCTGATTGAACCGTTTTCTACATCTGCATCAATAACTTCAGTATTCAACAGGATCTCAACACCGGCTTCGAGGCACTTTTCAAAAGCAACCAGCTTGAACTCTTCATGATTGTACAATGTTACAGAGTTATGCATCGGGCAACGGCTATGACCATAGCATGCATTCCGATCCATAAGGGTATCAACCAGTTCCTGTGCAAAACCGGCAGTTACCTGGATACCATTTTTGTCAAGATACCCGAGCAATGGCAAACCAATCGCCAGGTTACCTCCTAAATACCCGTTTTTCTCAACAAGCAGTACCTTTGCACCTCTGCGTGCTGCAACAATGGCTGCCGGAAGCCCCCCCGGTCCGGCACCAATCACAACAATATCATACGATTTACTTACTGTATTCATAATCAATGCTCCTTTTTTAAGTAGATAAAATTCGTAAAATATATTAAATTCCCAGAAATACTGGATATGTCAGATCCGTTGATTTTTTCTCCTGTTAATGTTCAAGAAATCTCAAACAAGAGACAGGCAGTAGTTTGCAATATCATACCCCATTTTTGCTATACTGTCCTTTAACGGTTCAGGAAGTCTTTTGCTTTCATTATGCGTTTCGAAATTAAAATCCCCTTCATAACCAATTTCTTTTAACACGGGCATAATTGCATGCCAGTCCACTGTTCCATGGAACGGGAACATATGGTCATCGGTTTGTCCCCTATTATCATTAACGTGGGTGGCTTTCAGTCTCTTGCCAAGGGTTCTGAGTGCCATTGTCTGATCGGTATAAAGCAGGTTGGCATGGCCAAAATCCCAGCAAACACCGACATTTGAATCGTTAAATGCATCTACAAGCTCACAGAGCTCATAGGCAGTACCGGCGAATCTGTGTTTCTTTTTATTTTCGGTCATGTTTTCAAACGCAATACCCACATTGTACTTATTAGCCAATTCAATGGTACCGCTGTAAAATTCGATATTCTTTTCTATATTGACTTTTGTATTTCCCAAATCACTTATTCTTAATTCGACCGGATGCAAAACAGCCCATTTCACTCCAAGAACAGAACTTGCAATAATGGAACGGCGCATCATTTCATTGAAGTGTTCAAGCATGTCCGCCGACTGTTCCTCTAGATCGCCCGGAAGATAAACAGGATGGGACTGCGAAAACTCAACCCCTTCTTTCTCTGCCTCTTCCCGCAAATCATACATTAATTTTTCCCAGTTGTCATCTGCAAGCTCGGTTTGCCCTGTCAATGCACGGCAAAAGCAAATATCCTGTACTGTAAAACCTGCAGCTTTGCATCTTTTCATTGATTCAAAGAAAGAAGTGTATTCACCGTTGGCTTTAAATCCGAAAAAACCTGTCATTAATGATGCTCTCATTTTATATCACCTTTTTATCTAAAATACGTGTATTGGAGCGTTCCAAATTTTTTGTAAAAAAATTTACCTGTTAACTTTATCTTTTGTAATTGGAACGGTCCAATACCGTCTTAAAAATAAAACACCGTGACTCAGTGTTTCTTTATATAAAATATACTATCACTAAGACCGAATGAAGTCAATAAAAACACTGAGTCATATATTCGTTATTTGTTCTTTCCAAATAATGCTCTGTATCCTCCTGTTATATTCAATACATTGAATCCGTTCTGGCTTAGAATCCTGTCGGCTATGTATCCCCTATAACCGACCTGGCAGTAAACAACTATTGTTTTGCTTTTGTCCAGTTCGGTAAGTCTTTCTCTCAACTCATCAACAGGTATATTAACAGCACCTTCAATATGGCCTTTGCTGTATTCCCTTTGGGTTCTTACGTCAACCAGTATGTAATCTTCTTTATTAAGCTGTTCGGAATCATCCCATGTAATAAGATGGGACAACCCTGCAAGACAGTTTTGAGCCACAAACCCCGCAATGTTAACAGGATCCTTGGCTGAAGAATAGGGCGGCGCGTATGCAAGTTCCAGCTCTGCCAGATCATTTACATTACCATTAAGCCGCATCGCCGTTGCAATAACATCAATTCTCTTATCCACACCATCGCTGCCTACTGCCTGTGCGCCCAGAATCTTCCCCTGATCATCAAACATCAGTTTCAATGTCATCTGCGACGCCCCAGGGTAGTACGAAGCATGGGACATAGGGTGAACATAAATTGATCTATATGGTATATTAAACCGCTTTAAAGTTTTCTCGTTATTGCCCGTGCATGCGGCAACCAGGCTGAATACCTTGATTATCGAGGTTCCCTGGGTCCCTTTGTACACAGAGTTATATCCGGCAATATTATCAGCCGCAATCCGGCCCTGCTTGTTTGCCGGGCCGGCCAAAGGAATTGCTGTTTTCCTGCCGTTTATGAAGTCAACAACTTCAACAGCATCACCAACAGCATAAACATCTTTTATGCTTGTCTCCATTTTTTCGTTTACAATTATATGCCCCTTTTGTCCAAGCTCAATGCCGCTGCCCCTGATAAAATCCGTGTCAGGGATTACGCCTGCTGCCAGTACGACAAAATCGGCACTTATCATTTCCCCTGTCGATAATGTGACTTCAACTCCATTGTCCTTTTCAGTAATGGCAGTTACCGATGTATTTAAAATTAGATTTACACCGTTTCGAACCAGCTCTTTTTCCAGCAGAATTGCAATGTCTTCATCAAATTGAGCAAGGATTTGAGGATACAGTTCAATAACGGATACAGCTACGCCCCTTTGAATAAGGTTCTCGGTAACTTCAATGCCAATAAAACCCCCGCCAATTACAACAGCTTTTTTCATTCCCTTCTCGTCTATAAAGGACTTAATAGTATCGGTATCGGGAATATTTCTCAGCTTCAGTACTTTTCCACTGTTTATTCCGGGAATATCAGGCCTGAACACCTTTGTTCCGGGTGACAAAACCAGGTAATCGTAGCTTTCTTCATAAACCCCCCTGGTTTTACTCATTACAGTAACTTTTTTATCTTTTGTGTTTATGTTAATAACTTCACTTTCGGTTCTTACATCTATATTAAACCTTGTTTTCATAGCCTCTGCGGTCTGAACAAAAAGATTGTTCCTGTCCTTAATTATATCTCCTATGTAATAAGGAAGTCCGCAATTGGCATATGAAATATACCGGTCTCTTTCAAGTACAATTATCTCCGCCTGTTCATCCAATCTCCTGAGCCTGGCAGCCGCAGATGCGCCTCCTGCCACACCACCGACTATCAGTACTTTCATTTCTTGTTAAACCTCCAGCAAAGAAACTTATCATTACCTTCACTTTAAAATATATACTAATTTTACTGTTTCTTCCATAGCTTATCCGTTCAATTTCATAAGTTTTAACCCAACATTTCTCACTCTACAATAGTAACACCATTCAATGTTGACATTTGAATGATGAGATCGTTTTTTGTCAGACTTTTAGGAAGCTTTACCGAGAAACGTACTACCATAAAGTCATCTTCTTCATCTTCAATATCTACATTGTTAATATTGGCTCCGATTTTACCAATATATGATGCTACCTCGCCAAGTTTGCCGGGTCTGTTTTCAATTCTGACACCAATGTCAGTTATGGCGTCCTCTTTTTCCATTAAAACCTTTTCAAACTTTCGCAGCGTTCTAAGGGTTATAAATACAATTGCTGCAGCAATTACAGCAGCAGTATAAAAACCTGCACCAGCTGCAAGACCTATACAGGCTACTGCCCATAAGCTGGCTGCAGTAGTCAGTCCTTTAACACTGACACCCTGCTTTATAATGGTACCTGCACCAAGAAAACCAATACCGCTTATTACCTGTGCTCCAAGTCTTGCAGGATCGAGATTTGTTAACCCCTGATATTTCTGGAATATATATTCCGACAATACCATAACAAGAGAAGATCCCAAAGACACCAACACGTGTGTTCTTAGCCCTGCGGCGCGTTTTTTGTTTTCTCTTTCAATACCAACAATTCCTCCAAGCAAGGCTGCTACAAACAGGCGTAATGCAACAACACCAATAGACAAGTCACCAAACCTCCCTTCTAAAAAATTTTGAAATTAAAAAAGTCACATTTCGACATGGCTGTATATCAGGCCAAATGAAATGCGACTCCGGTTCTCCTGATATTTAAAACTTATATATATTCTAAAATATAAATATGATATTTTCAATTACTTTGTTAATAACAATTACATTACAAACCTAAATTCCGACTTATTTCTACCATTTTCTCGAGCTGCCGCCTCCACCGCTGCTCCCTCCGCCACCGGAATAGCTTCTTCCGCTGTGGCCGCTTCTGCCTCCACTATGGCCGCTTCCGTAGAACCCTCCTCCGCTGTGCCGGTTTGAAGAAGCTGCCATAATTAAAAACTTTGTTATCCTTCCTCTAAAGAATATAATGTCAACAAGAAACAGAATAATAATGAACAATACAATTATAAGGTCACCGGTATCAGCATCTTCATCAGATGAATAATCATCAGAATACTGATATCCACCCGATTCATATTCAATACCGTACTCGGCATACACCTCATTTATAACCGCAAAAAAGCCGTTTACTATTCCCAGCCCGTATTCCCCATCCTTAAAATAGGGAATCATATAGTTATCCTGTATCCTTCCTGTTTTTCCATCGGGCAAGGCGCCTTCAAGGCCATAGCCCACCTCAATCCTTGACATTCTGTCGTCAATGGATACAAGGATCAATACTCCATTATCTTCTTTTGCCGAACCTATTCCCCACTCACGAAACAGATCATTTGCATACTCTTCAAGCGACTCACCATTTAAGCTGTTGATTGTTACAACTACGACCTGGGCACCTGTCTTTTCATACAACGAAACTGCTTCACTCTGTATCTGCTTTTCATACTCTGAATCAATAACATTGGCAAAATCATTTACAAAAAACTCACTCGTCGGCTTCGGCAAATCAAGTGAAGTGGCCACAGCTCGAGATGCCATTATAACTAATATAATGACCGGTAATATTACAAACAGGATTTTTTGAAATCTATGCCTCATCTGAACCTTCCTTTTAAAAATAAAATACATCTCTGTATTTAAAACAGCAGCCACTTCATGTTCTGCAAATCAGCTTAATTATTTTCGGAAATTTACTTCCGGAGCCTGTTTTGCACTTTCATCGGCCTCAAAATAGTCATATCTTTCGAAACCGAAGATGTTTGCAAATATAACTGCAGGGAATTTCCTTATTCTGGTGTTGTATTCCCTTGCCGCATTATTATAATCCCTTCTTGCAGTGGCTATTCTGTTCTCTGTTCCGGCCAGTTCATCTGACAATTGAATAAAGTTCTGATTTGCCTTAAGTTCCGGATAATTCTCGGCAATTGCAAGAAGTCTGCCCAAAGCACTTGTCAATTGCTCATCGGCTTCAGCTTTTTCTTCCACCGAACCTGCTCCAATAAGCCTGGAACGGGCATCTGCTATACTTGTAAAAATTTCTTCCTCATGAGCCGCATACCCTTTAACGGTCTCAACGAGGTTCGGGATTAGATCATTTCTCCTTTGAAGCTGATTGTCAATTTGGCTGAGTGATGTTTCAACTTTTTCACTAAGTTCCACAAGACTATTATAAGTGTTAACAGCCGGAAAAACAATAACAGCTATAACTGCTATCAATACGATTATTACGATTGATCCTTTTCTCATATTCCCTTACTCCTGTTCTGGTTTATTTTTTAATATGGTCCGAAATGCTTCAAAACTTTCGAACATAATTTACCCGGAATTTAAAGCTATAAAACCGGATAATCAAACATACTAAACTATATTACGGTGTTACCGGATAAAAGTCTTATATCGGCATAAAGAAAATACCAATACTTTTTTAAAAGCTAAAAATCAGAATATGCTTTACCAGTTACTGTTTTAGGAGGGTGAAAATTTTTATTGATTTAGTTGACATAATTTCGTCTTTGAACTCAGAAATTTATCCAGTTTACCGATAAAATATAATAAACGCAGTTTAATTCTGCCTTGGTGCAGAAATATCTGTTCGTGCACCGGCAGGCGGAACAGTGAGGAAAGAAATGTATGTTTTATCCAGTAACCAACTGGAAACCGAATAACAATATTTTACATTAATATTACTATACAAGGAGTCATACATATGAAGAAAAATGTTGTTACTGTTTTAGTAATCGGTGTTATGTTTTTAAGTTTAGTTTTAACCAATTTATATTCCATGAAGAAAATTCTCGAGCTCAATGAACAGCTAACAAGAATCTTCGAGCTTGAGGACACAATAGCAAGCCTCAGAGCTGAGCATCAGAGGGAAATTGAGGCCTTAAAAGCTGAATATGAAAAACAAATCAAAATGATTGATGATGAGTATTCCGAGAAGTTCGACACAGTAACAAAGGCATTGAACGCCTTTGAATACGAAATCGAAGAATTTTACAAGAATAAATTTATTGTTGAAAAGGATTATCTGGAGAACATAAAGAAGATCAACGATGTTAGGGCAAAGCTGGAGGATGGTAATTAATACTATCCTCCCATATTATTGCCTGTGGGCAGTGAATATTCAACAGATACAACTCCGTCATTTTCTAAAATAAATGATAGAACACAATTACCGTCACTGTAGGAAAACTGGTTATATGATTTCTCATATTCACTTCCATACGCTTTTATTATATCATCCAAAGTAGCATTCAGTGTTATACCCTCTCTAGTGGTAACTGTATCATCAAGAAAAACAATGGATGAGATGTAGTCTTTATTATCCTTTGTATATGTTGTAAATTCAAAACCGCTGTATGAGTAAATTTTATCCATGCCTTCAAAGGCGCAGCTTGGAGCCTCGAAATAGTGCATTGGTTCACCAAGGGCTTCCAGTATTGGAGCAGCTTCATCATTAATACCTATCTTAATGCCTTTATATTCGAAGTAATATCCTTCCTTTTCCTGGGTAACACCCCCATTTTGCCGGTTTCCGCCGGTACTATTTTTGCTGCCTCCGCCGTTATCGCCTGCATTTGCATTATCAATATTACCTTTATTGCTGTCCAGGCTGAATGCTGCAACCACAGCTCCCACGGCAACTAATGCCAATACTGTAATTATTACAATTACTTTTCTGTTTTTCATTTTTAAGCCCCTCTTTCCTGATTTTTATTTACTTCCCCTGTATGAAATTCAATCCTCATTTCTTCTGCTGTTAAAGGCTTTTAGATATCCAAACTCCTCTAACTCCGCATACTGCTTTTCCATCTCAGAGACATACAAATCTTCTTTCGCAGCCCAAATCATATTTAATTTTTTATTATTCCTTCGATCAGGAAGATTAAATTTCTCCTGTAAAATCTTACCAAAGTACCCGGACAGCTTTTCAGCGCCCGAAAGGTTAAGGTGCAGCCCTGCGTCATAGGTATCGGTCTGAAAATCAATACCTATTTCATCCGTATACTTTAAAAAGTTAATATATAAAAGATCATTCTTTCTGGCATAATCCTCCATCTGTTTATCCCATTCATCATACCAGTGGGGATAAATCGTAGGAGCCTTAATTAAAACAAGCTCAATGCCGTTCTCTTTGCAAAGTTCGGTCATTTTATCAAGGTACCCATAGCAAATATCACTAAACTGATAATTAGCAAGCTTTTTCTCCTTTGGGATTGTTGTTACCGGTTTCACATCAACCCTCATCAGATACCCGTTGTGAGTAACCTTTCTCTTTTTGAACAGGTATTTAAAATCCTCGGCTGACAACTCGCTCCACCTTGAGTGATATCTTAAAATAGGGAAAAGGTAAGTGATAAACTTCTCATCGTCCAGCATTGAAGCCTTAATTGATTTAAGCTTTGGAACCGATAAAGGCATACCGTCCAATGCCATGCGGTTATATGATTCCTTTTGCGGACGGTCGTATTTCATGGACAACACATTAAAAACCACTACTTTAGGTTTTTCATACTTTAAGGTTTCTTCGAGCAGGTAATAGGACTGCCATATCAACTGCTGGGCGCTGCCACGGATAAAGCTGGTTATTCCATACTCCTTCCACAAGACAATCGGGGAAAAATTCTCATATACCTCGCAGTCCCCAATGAATATGACATCGTGCTCCTTGAATTCTTCAAGATAATATTCAGATATTAACGCCCCTTCCAGTATTTCGGTCATATATTTGGGCATCAGAAGATTTTGCAGAAATACCAGCAATGCAATTGTAAACAAGGCTACAACAGCCAACTTAACAGCTTTCTTCCATGTAACCATAGTATGACCACTTTCCGTTAAAATTGATTGTATATAAACTGGTTTCTGTCATATCCAACACCATATGCTCCAAAAACAATGATTGAGATAAACAAGCCAACATAGGCTGCATAACGGATAACGTCAGGCCTTGCAGATAGTTTTTCTCTTATGCTTCCGTTTCTTTGGGCAAGACTTATAACGATCATTATAATTATGCCAAAAAGAAGAACAAAATAATCTGCCTTATCAATTCCAAGTTTCAGCAACGCACCATTAAACAGTTCGCCAATATTCCATTTTGTGACCATTGAACCATACATACGGAAAGTAACACGGACATTTCTGTAACAATCAAGTATCCTGATTGCCGACATAAGCAAAAAAGTTCTTCCGACCTGGAACAGCTTAAACATGAATTTATCACGAACATTGAACCTATTGTGAAACCAGACGTAAAATGGTTCAAGTTCCTGGGACACGATAATGACAAGACAGTTCAGAAGCCCCCATACAATAAAGTTCCAGCTTGCCCCATGCCAGATACCTGTTGCAAACCAGACAATAATGGTTGATAAATAAACCGGAACTCTTTTCCCTGTATTTTCGCCGAACTTTTCCCTTGAGAATTTCGAAATTTTCAGCATTGCATTGCTTACAGAAACAGGGTAGAACACATAGTCCCTGAACCATGTTCCCATTGAAATGTGCCATCTTCTCCAGTATTCGGCAGTTGATTTTGAAAAGAACGGCCGCTCGAAGTTTTCCTTAAGCTTAATGCCCAAAACCTCGGCAATACCTATGGTTATATCTATGCCGCCGGTAAAATCCGCATATAACTGTATGGCATAAAACACCATACCGATTAGAACATATATTCCCTGGTATGTGTCAGGGTTCTGAGTTATGGTTTTAACCGCGGGCAAAATACGATCGGCTATGACAAGCTTTTTAAAAAAGCCCCACAGTATCCTCTGAATGCCAAATGAAACATTCCTGAAATCAAAGCTGTGCCCCGAATATAACTGATACCCCAAATCATCAAATCGGCTTATTGGACCTTGGATTAGTTGCGGGAAAAATGAAACGAAAAGGGCAAACTTGCCAATATTTTTCTCGGGAGCATATTTTCCACGGTATACATCCACGAGATACCCCACCGACTGGAATGTGTAGAAAGAAATACCCATTGGCAGGGCAATATCTAAAAAGGATAGTTCACCTGCATTAAATATCTTTGAAACAGAATTGATATTCGATATTGCAAAGTTGGTATACTTTACCACGGCCAAAACGCCAAGATCAAAGAAAAGGCATAAAAGCAGGTATTTCTTTTGCTTCGATTTAACCTTATCCTTGTACGCCTTTTTTTCTTCCTTGGAAAGGCTGCCTTTATTCTCTTTAAGGTATAATTCCTGCTGCCGGTGCAGTTGCCCTATTTTAACAGCGGTAAAATAAGTGGCTGTAATGGTTACCGTGATATACGCAACGTTATCCCATCCCGAACAGCTGTAGAAGAAAAAGCTTGCCACAAGTAAAAGCAGCCACTGATATTTTTGGGGGATTATATAATATATTATGAATAAAGCCAGTAAAAACAGGATAAAGTTATATGACGTAAACAACATAATACCTACTCCTCATCTTTAAGCCTTTGAATCAGATTGTACAAAGCCTCTGCTGAATTAAAATTCTCAGGCACTATCTCGTCCACAGGTATTTTAACATCATACTCCTCGCTTATTTCAGCGATTAGCGTAATAATATCAAAAGAATCCAGTATTTTATCATCAATTAAGGATTTATTTGTTTCAAAATCCACTTCGGGATGCAAATCTTCAAGGATTCTCAATAATGCTTCCATTTTATTTATGGCTCCTCCTTTCTGTTCATATATTTTTCCTTCAGCAACAGCCTGTTGATTTTTCCGTTTGTTGTTAACGGCATAACCTCAAGTTTCTCAATGACATGCGGGATCATATACCTGGGCAGCTTTTCCTTGGCATAGTTAATAACATCAGTTTTTGGACTGTTGCCGGTATAAAAAAGTACAATCTTTTTCTTCTCGTCATCAAAAATGCAGCAGGCATTAATTATTCCGTTCATCCTGCCAATGGCTGCCTCAATTTCGCCCAGTTCAATCCTGTGCCCCATGTGTTTTATCTGGTAATCTTTTCTGGACAGGAAGATCAGTTCCCCCCGTTCGTTGTACTTTCCAAGATCCCCTGTTCGGTATATAAGTTCAGGATACAGGTTGTTCAACGGGTTCTGTACGAATACTTCCGCCGTCCTGTCAAAATCCCTGTAGTAGCCCAGTGTCAGCGAAGTTCCGCGGATGCATATTTCTCCCGGTTCCCCCTCTTTTGCAGGCTGATTTTTCTCATTCAGTAAAATAATGTCTGTGTTTCTGAAAGGTCTGCCTATAGGTATGACATCATTTTCAGAAAACTCGCGATCAACTATATAGTAACATGACATCCCGGTAGCTTCGGTTGGACCGTAAAGGTTTATGAACCTTGCATAGGGAAGGGCTTTCCTCCAGATCAGGAACTGCTTCATCGGAAAAACTTCGCTTCCAAAGGCAATTGTGTGGAGGTATTCGGGTTTAACCTTATCAAACACGCCAAGGCCTGAAATCATCGTTAAAGCAGGAACAACCCAGCATATCGTGTTAATCTTCTTTTCGTTAAGGAATTCAATCAGTTTCAGTGGAAACATGAACAGTTCCTTTGGAATTATATATGCCGTTGCTCCAAATTTCAGTGTAGGGTAGATCTCTTTCAGCGATGCATCCACATAAAGCGGAGTCTGGTTCCCGAAAACGGTAGAAGAGTTAATTCCCAAAACTTCTGAAAAGCTTTCAATATAATCAATAACAGAACGGTGGCATGCAACAACGCCTTTCGGCACTCCGGTTGAGCCCGATGTAAAAACCACATATATGGGATCGGTATCTATGGCCCGATCGAGAATTTTCTTAAGAACTTCATCGTCAGGGCTTGTCTTTACCAGGTCATCATACAAATAAACATTTTTATCATAATTAAATGTTTTTATCTTATCTTTCGTGGATTCATCACATATAACAGCCTCAGGCAACAAATTTTTAAATATCAGTTCAATTCTGTGGACCGGCATTTCTTCATCGATAGGGACATAATAATCTCCGGCATAAACAACACCTAAAAATGCAATGATTGTTTTCGGATGCTTTTTCATGAAAACAACCACCGGCTTCTTATAGTGCCCCTGTTTATAAAGGAAGGTGCCTATCGCCCTCGCGCTGATATACACCTGTCTGAATGTAAATTCTTCAGATTCATTGGCATAGCATACTTTGTCAGGATATAAATTCCAGATATTTTCCAGGTATTCCAGAATGTTGGTCTGCCTTGTCATCATTTGCACCTCTTGCTTTTTATACAAATAATGAATCTGTATTGCCATGGATGCACAAAGATTTATTTCCATTTTTTTATATCTTAAGTAATATTACATGAACAGCATGCGGAAATATCTTTACCAACTCAGAAAACGTAAATATTCCTTTTTAAGATTACCGCCACACAATAAAACCGATTTTCTCGCCAATATCTGCATTGCATCTACAAAACCGGGACCGATTTCATAATCTCTCCTTATTACAGACAGCTCGGTGCATCCAAGTACAATCACTTCTGCATCTGCATCAAAAAGCTCATTTTTGACAGTGTTGAAATCCTCCATGGAAAATGGCATGTTGGCTTTTATGCCGTTGTATATAATGTTCATCAGAAGCTGCTGCCCGTTAACCGATGGCTGAACCACTTCAATTCCCTGCTGTTCCAGCCTTTTTTTCAAAAATCCCCCTGCGATGGTGCCATCAGTCGCCATTATACCGGCTCTGCGAATCCCATTTTCCATTAAGTAACATGCAGTTTCACCAATCATATCAATAACAGGCACTTCAAGCTCATCGCACAGCTGGTTATAAAAATAATATGCTGTAACACATGGAATAGCGATATAATCCACTCCCTGCCCGACTAAAGCTTTCCCTATTCCAACCATTTCAGTAAATGGGTTATCACTGCTTCTCCCCAAAATAAAACTTGATCTATCCGGTATGCCGGGTTTGTTGTATATTATCATCGGTATATGCTCACTATCAGCTCCGGCATCAGTCATTTTTACCACCATCTCTATAAAACAGGCAGTCGCCAGTGGCCCCAGTCCTCCGATAACCCCTAATTTTTTCATATTTTTCCCTCAGATTAAGCTTTTTGATGCTATATAAGCTAACTCACCATAAAATCTTATTTAACCTTTAGTTCTGCAAAATACAGCTACTGCTTCTTTGGCGTTGCAGGGTAATTTTCCCTGTCATACCTGTAGTAATAATTATCCTTATGCCGCCTTGAATATGCATCCAATTCATCGTCTGTCAGCATGAATGACACAAGGGGAGGTTTATGAATGCAGGCATCAAAATGGTACCATCCTTCACCATAATTTACCATATGCCAATAATGTTTTGCTTCTCCAGGCTTTGTAAGCCTTTCAACACTCAGCGTTTGTATTCCTATTCTGTTTAACAGGAGGTGTGACATTGAATAATAAGTGAAACAATCTCCTACGCCTTTTGTAATACCGTTGTATGCCTCCTTCATCCAATCGGTTTTATCAGAGTACCCGGTGTATGTTATATGAGTATTTACATATTTATAAATTTCCCATGCTTTCTCTCTTAATGTCATATTTTCGGTTGTTATCTGTGCCAGCACTTCATCTGCAAGCCTTTCCAACTCCTCAATGGTTACGGTCTGCTTCTTCACTGTTATGGTAACTTCTTCTGTAGTAATATTTCCCGATGAATCGGCAGCGGAGTAAATGGCTGTATACTCTCCTTCCACTTTCAGGTTAACCTGGCTGGCATCAACTGTTATTGGTACTTCCCCGTCCCTGTTGTCTTCTGCATAAACGTCCTTTTTATATGAGAAAGGTATACCAATATAAGCAGTTGCTTTTTTCGTACCGTAAATTTTCGGAGGTTCGGTATCTTTTACGGTAACCAGTTTGGTCTGAATAACTGTCTCGTTTCCTCCTTCATCAGCCAAAACAAGGCTTACAATTTGTTCTCCTTCGAAGTTAAAATCCGGCTCTTCCTTATACCTGACAGTAACTGATGTATTGTCGTTAATTTCAGAAATAAAGCTCTCAGGTTCAATCACATCACCCACCCATGCAGTCTGTGGTTCGGCTGTACCCTGTGGTGGAATTGTGTCAATTATTTCAACGGTGGATTCATATATTTCACCATCAATATTTATCTGGACCGGATATTTACCGACTTTCGTAAGCGATGTAGGCCCGTCGATAAGGCTTATATTCCGGGCTTTCACATTTGGTTTTATAAATTTTTCAATATCGAGAAGCTCCAATGACGCTTCAACCTGCACTTTTTCTTTCAGTTTGGAAATCCAAAGGGTTGTTTCATATTCGGATGTGTTTCCTGATGTATCGGTAAGTATAAGCGAAACGGTCTGTAAATTCCTTCTGCTGAAATCGGGTTCAAATTTAAAAGATACAGTAACATCGGTAGCATCGCTTATGCTTTCAAAAAATTCCTCGGGTTCGGCAGTTTCTCCTTCGTATAAATCCAAAGCTTTAACTACTCCTGTGGGGGCAATGGTATCTTTTACCTCAACTTTGGATTTATATACCCTGCCGTCAACATTTATTTCTACATCGTAAATTCCCGGAACATTCAACGGTATTGCTGAAATATCGGTAACATATGAAACCGAATCTGCTGTACCATTATAAAAAAAATCTGCTTCGGGCAGACTGGTTCCCGCTTCAACCGATATTAAATCCACAATTCTGCTCTCTCTTATTTGATTAACCGTATAAACTGATATAACGACAATAATGCATATAATGAAAAAAGCCAGTAAAACACCGGATGATTTTGTTCTGTTTTCTCTCAAGAAATCCCGCCTCCAGTAAACAGGATATTATTCAGCTATTTTGAAGCTTCTGTTAATTTGAAATTTTGCATTATAAAGTAAATTAGAGATTATAATTCTATTTATGTAATCTATATTGCACACATATATTATTATATCTAAACAGTTAAATTATAGCAAAAACAAGTTATTCCGGAGAAAACCCGAATGTGCTCATTTGTAGATCAGTACTGGCTTTTGCCTTCGGGAAAATTTTTGCTGCTTCTTCAATATATTTCCCGGGATCGTTTAAAGACGGGCTGTAATGCGTTAACCACAAAGCTTTGACATTAGCTTTGCTTGCAATTTCAGCAGCTTCCACAAAAGTCATATGTTTTTTCTGTATGGCCTTTTCCATTTCTTCATTATCGCCATACATCCCTTCACATATGAAAAGATCTGCCTCGCTGACAAAACCAACAAGCTTGTCGGTTGGCCTTGAATCGGTGCAATAACATACTTTTATTCCCCTTCTCTCCGGCCCGAGAACCATTTCAGGTTTTACAGCCAAATCCCCTGCTTGCACCGTATGGCCATTTTGCAGCTTTTTATAGTATTCAACAGGAATATTTAGCTTTCGGGCCTTTTCAACATCAAACTTACCCTGCCTTTTAAGAATAAGGCTGTAGCTTAGGCATGTAATGGTATGATCCACGGGGATGCTTTTAATTATCAGGCCGTTTAAATGTGTTTCTGTCTCATCCTTATCCGACAACTCAACCAAATTAAGCTTATACGGCAATTCAGGAGCTATAACGGTTAATCCTTCAACCACTTTCTTTAAACCAGGCGGTCCCATTAAATTCAGCGGGTCAACACGCCCGGAGTTTCCTATAGTAAGAAGCAATCCGGGCAATCCTGCTATATGATCGCCATGATAATGCGTGAACACAACCGCATCTATTGCCTTAAAGCCCCATCCTGCCATTTTAACCGGGACCTGGGTTCCTTCACCGCAATCAATCAATATCATTTTTCCGTTATATCTGATTAACGCAGATGAAAGCCATCTGCCCGGAAGCGGCATTACACCGCCGGTACCTAAAAGGCATACATCAATCATAATATCTCATCCTGAAATTACCTTCATTGATTTTTTGGTTCCTCAATAATTTCTCCAGTTATTAATTCATTTTCTAAAATGGTGAATATCTTTCAATTATCTTTTCCGCGGTCCTAATTCCGTCAACTGCAGATGACATAATACCTCCGGCATATCCTGCTCCTTCACCGACCGGGTATAACCCGCCTATATTGGCTACGAAATTTTCGTCCCTGATTATCCGCACCGGAGACGAACTTCTTGTTTCAACACCCGTAAGAATACCATCCGGCAGTGCAAAGCCTTTCAGTTTTGAATCGAAATAGATAATTGCTTCCTTCATTGTTTCAATAACATAATCAGGCAGGCAGTGTTTAATTTCAGAAAGCACCACTCCGGGCCTGTACGTCGGGGTGACACTGCCAAAACCGGTGCTTTTCCGGTCATTCAAAAAATCCCCGGTAAGCTGCGCCGGTGCCGCGTAATTCTCACCACCGGCTTTAAACGCAAGCCTTTCCCATTTCCTTTGGAACTCAATCCCTGCAAGGGGATCATCACTCATAAAGTCCGCCGGTGTGACACCTACAAGCAGGGCAGCATTTGCATTTTTACCGTCCCGCTTATATTCGCTCATTCCGTTTGTCACTATACTGTTATGCTCTGATGCCGCTGCAACAACATACCCTCCCGGGCACATGCAAAAAGTATAGGCAGATCTTCCGCTTTTTGAATGATAGGCAAGCTTGTAATCTGCCGCACCAAGCATCGGATGTGAAGCAGCATCCCCGTACTGGGCATTATTGATTAAACTCTGCGGGTGTTCAATTCGTACACCTACAGAAAATGCTTTCGGGATGATAGCAACACCATGCCGTTTCAGCATTTCAAAAGTATCCCTTGCACTGTGCCCCAGCGCAAATAACGCAATACCGCAGCGGAGGCTCTCGTCATCATTTATCTTTAATGCATGTATACAGCCATTATTTATTACAATATCAGTAACTTTTGATCTGAACCTGACCTCCCCACCGTTTGCTATGATCTCCTGCCGTATATTTTTTACGACATTTCTCAGCAAATCTGTTCCAATATGAGGCCTGTAGTGATACAAAATTTCTTTTGGTGCACCTGCTTTTACAAACTCTTCCAATACTACGGCGCATCTTTTATCATTGATTAAAGTGGTTAGCTTGCCGTCCGAAAAAGTACCTGCGCCTCCTTCGCCAAACTGCACATTGCTTTCTGTATCCAGATTTCCTTCTTTCCAGAACCTGTTTATTCTATCAACCCTTTTGTCGACGTCGTCTCCCCTGTCAACAAGAATTGGCCTGTAGCCGTACCTTGAAAGCATCAATCCTGCAAAAAGCCCGGCAGGCCCCATACCAACAATAACAGGGCGTTCTGTTAATTTCTCGCTGCCATGCGGTTCAATTTTATATTCCATATCCTGGACAGGAGTTATGTTTTTTGCATCAGCCCGGCGAAGAAGCACTGTTTCATTATGGACATCCGCATCCACCGAATATACCAGGCAGATGTCATCCTTTTTCCTTGCATCAACCGATTTTTTCGATATTTTAAAATGCTTCAGCTCTCTTTCCGATATCTTTAATTTTGACAGAAGCTTATGCTTTAAAACCTGTATTTCGTCTTTTGGATTTTCAAGTTCATTCAGTTTAACCTTTATATTTGAAACCCTTAACATGTAACACTCCTTAGCGCCGCATTTTTTCCTGCAATATATCCCGATGACCATGCCCACTGAAGGTTAAACCCTCCGCACCGGCCATCTATATCCATTATTTCACCTGCAAAATAAAGTCCGTCAACCAGCCTGGACTCCATTGTGTTTTCGTCAATATCCCTTGTGTCAACACCGCCCGCCGTTACCTGTGCGCTTGGCCAGCTTTTTGTTCCGCGTATTTTCATTCTCCAGTCTGTAAGAATTCTTATAATGCTTTCCTTTTCTCTTTCTGTCAAACAAGCGACGGGTTTTTTAATATTATCTATCCCTGCTTCAGTCAATATAACAGGAATCAACCTTTTATTAACAAATCCTATGAAACTTACATCCAAAGGTTTGTCACGCAAATCTTCAAAGCGCCTGTTTAAGATATTTTTAACCCTTTCTTCAGGCATATCCATTACCGTAATTTTTATATATGCTTCTTTTCCTTCATTAAGAAGCTCTCCGGCTTTCCTGCTTATCTGCAGTATTGGCGGCCCTGATACGCCGTAATTTGCAAAAAGGATATCCCCTCTGTCTTTTGCCAACGATTTGTTTTTATATATTACCTCAGCAGTACCCTCAAGCTTTACCCCTTCTATTCGTTTAAAGAACGAGCCTTCAAGCATTATCTGAACCAACGCTGGGAATATATCTGTTATTCTGTGCCCAAGTTTCTTTACCAGGTCATAGCCGTTCCCGTCCGAACCGGTGGATGGCATCGCCTTGCCGCCGGTTGCTATTATAACACTGTGGGCAGTATATGTTTCACCTTTTTCGGTATTGATAACAAATTTATCCCCTTTTTTCGCTATGCCGGTCACCATGCAGTCGCAGACCACATTAATTTTTTTGTCGTCAAGCTCGTACAAAAGCACGTCAAGGATGCTGGACGCCTGGTCTGACATCGGAAAAACCTTTCCATTGTCCTCTACTTTATGTTCTATTCCCAGCTGCTCGAAAAAACGGATGGTGTCGCTCACTGTAAAAGCCGACAATGCTCCTCGCACAAACCCGGGGTTTTTACCATAATAACAGTTTATACCGGCATTAATATTACTAAAATTACATCTCCCGTTACCTGTAACAAGTATTTTTTTACCCACCCGGGGATTCCTTTCAAGTATTGTAACATCGGCTCCGGCTCTTTTTGCCGAGATTGCCGCAACAAGCCCTGCTGCCCCTCCGCCGATAACGGTTACCAAGTTACCTGCCATATTAATCCTCCAATATCAGTCATCAGAGTTCAGTATAGCATAATTTTATCAGAATATTTAAATGGATCATTACTATAATTATAACCTGAAAATCCGGACCAGATATTTCCGTTCTTTTATGTATTCCAGAATCCTTTTCCCATTTTATCTAAAATCAATATCACATGAAAGTATAACACACTCTGTATATTTTCACTCATATAAAAAAATCAGCTTTTCGCCTTATACGGAACGCTGATTTTAACAAGCATAAAAATGCCTTTTATATTCAATGAGTTACAAATTTCCATTCGTATATATAACACAGAAAAAACCAAATAAAAACGCTTCATATTCCCGTTTCTCTGAACGTTAAACTACTTCCCATACTACGCTTAAAATTAACGTTTAATACCTCCGAAAATTTGTACTAAACATTACCATTTCGTTATGCTCTTTTTTGATTATGTTTGCAGATTCCCAGCTGTTCCATCCATAATATACTTTCAATTATATTTTTTAGTTGAATTTTGCCGACTAAATGCAACCCGGTCAAAAGTTGCATATGTTTCTACTGTTAAAGTCAATATCAGAGTGCTCAAGCAGATCAATTCATTATTTGACTGTAAACCTGAAAATAAGAAAACTTAGGCCGTTATTATCAATATAACAACCTAAGCTTTCCTAAATTAATTAAAATCTATTTTAGATAAACGAGGCTCTTAATTTTGTCCAATGCGGACATGGGGGGGGAGAATATCAAGAACCTCGTTTTCTAACTACATTTTGGTCTGCGCAGCAACCAAGCATGTTGCGCCGTATTTCTCCCTAAGCAGTGGCTTTTCAATCTTACCGGTCGGATTCCTGGGAACCTTGTCAAAAATTATCACTCTGGGACGCTTGTAACGTGGCAGTGGCCGGCAAAACTCGATTATATCTTTCTCTGCCAAATTTACGCCCGGCTTTGCTTCTATTATTGCTGCCGCTATTTCCCCTAGTCTCCTGTCGGGTAACCCTATAACCGCAGCATCCTTGATACCGTCATGCGTACGTAAATAGTCTTCGACCTGTACAGGATAAATATTCTCGCCACCGCTGATAATAACGTCCTTTTTCCTATCTACCAGATAAATAAATCCTTCTTCATCCATACGTGCCATGTCGCCGGTTAAAAGCCAGCCGTCCTTCAACACTGCCTCGGTAGCTTTCGGATCTTTGTAATAACATTTCATAACGCCGGGCCCTTTAACCGCCAGTTCGCCTATTTCACCCTGAGGTACGGGTTGTCCTGTTTCATTGACTATTTTTACTTCCCAATTATAACCCGCTTTTCCTATGGCACCGACCTTATGTATATTCTCAACACCCAGGTGTACGCATCCTGGACCGATTGATTCACTGAGACCGTAATTTGTGTCGTACTGGTGATTTGGAAAATATTTTTTCCATCTGTGAATCAAACTGGGCGGCACAGGCTGGGCACCTATATGCATAAGCCTCCAATGTGACAAATCGTAATCCTTTAAGTTTATGTCTCCTCTTTCAATGGCATCAAGTATATCCTGAGCCCACGGAACCAAAAGCCAAACAATGGTGATTTTCTCTTCAGATACAGTTTTCAGAATCCATTCGGGTTTTACACCGCGGAGCAAAACAGCCTTGCTTCCGGATATCAGGCTTCCGAACCAGTGCATTTTCGCACCGGTATGGTAAAGCGGAGGTATGCAAAGAAAATTATCCTCCCTTGTCTGGCCATGATGCTTTTGCTCGGTGTAACAAGCCGACATCAGGCTTCTGTGCGTATGCAATATGGCTTTTGGAAACCCAGTTGTACCCGATGAATAGTAAATTACGGCATCGTCATCATCTGTTATTTCCACACCGGGTGCTTCGGATGAACAATTAGCTGTAAGTCTGTCGTAACTTTCGGCAAATGACGGACGGTTTTCTCCTGCATATAAAAGAATTCTTACATTAGGTATATCATGATAAATTGTTTCCATGCGTCCTATAAATTCAGGACCAAATATCAGCGCAACAGTATCCGATAGATTAAGACAATATTTTATTTCTTCTGCTGTATACCTGAAATTTAACGGTACTGCTATCGCGCCGGCTTTTAATATACCAAAGTAGATGGGAAGCCATTCAAGACAATTCATCAACAGAATGGCCACCTTATCCCCTTTTTTTATTCCCCTTTTTATTAATAAATTGGCAAGTCTGTTCGCTTTCTCGTCAAAAACACGCCATGTCATATCTCTGCGATACTCGCCGGCGGGGTTGTTCTCTATAAGTTCATAGTCAAGCCATGTGACATTGTCCCTTTCCTGAAGATCCATATTTATCTCGGTCAGGCATTTTTCACTGCCATATAGCCTGGCATTGCGCTCCAGAAATTCGGTAATAGGCATTCTACCATCCTCCCGTTCTACATGTTCATCATTTATAAAAAAACCGTACTTCAAAACTACAGTATCAATAACATTATAGGACAATTATAATAGCTAATCAATAGTGCATAATACCTATTATGCTTAATTCGTGCACTTTAGCCGGATTTTCACCCGGCCACCGGATGATTATGTTAACATTTTCACAAAACACGGTATAAATTTTCTTTCCAGCAAATTAGTAAAAACATATGCTACTCAGAGAATTTCCTTATTTGCTCATTAATTAAATCCAAATCATCAAAGTAGCTAATTTTCATTGCCTTCTTTACATCAGCAAGTGTTTCGGCGGCAACTTCCCTTGCTGCCCTGGTACCTTTTCTAAGGATTTCGTATACATACGGTATGTCTTTCTCATATTCCTTTCTTCTTTTCCTGATTGGTTCCAGTTCTTCCTGCAAAACGGAGTTCAAAAACTTCTTTACTTTTACATCGCCAAGGCCGCCCCTTGTATAATGTGCTTTCAATTCATCCAGGTTCGGGTATTCAGGGAGGTATCTTTCAAAATGCTCGTCCCTGCAGAAAGCATCAAGGTAAGTGAATACCGGGTTGCCTTCAACCTTGCCCGGATCTGATACTCTCAGGTGGTTCGGATCGGTAAACATCCCCATTATCTTTTGCCTTACTTCATCGGCCGTATCCGCAAGGAATATCGCGTTGTTCAATGACTTGCTCATTTTTGCCTTGCCGTCTGTACCCGGAAGTCTTACACAGGCCTTGTTATCAGGAAGAAGAGTTTCAGGCTCAATCAATGTTTCCCCATATACCGAGTTAAACTTTCTTACAATTTCCCTTGTTTGCTCCAGCATTGGCTGCTGGTCTTCCCCGACAGGAACCGTTGTGGCTTTAAATGCGGTTATGTCGGCAGCCTGGCTGATTGGATACGTAAAAAAGCCAACAGGTATGCTTGTTTCAAAATTTCTCATCTGGATTTCGGCCTTAACCGTAGGATTACGCTGAAGCCTTGAAACCGTAACCAGATTCATATAGTAAGCAGTCAGTTCAAACAGCTCGGGTATCTGGGACTGAATAAGGATAGTAGACTTTTCGGGGTCCAGTCCGCAGGACAAATAATCCAATGCCACTTCCACAATATTTTGGCGTACCTTTTCAGGATTTTCGGCATTATCGGTAAGAGCTTGCGCATCAGCTATCATAATAAAGATATCATCATATTCCCCGGAATTTTGCAGTTCAACCCTTTGCCTAAGTGAACCTACATAATGGCCTATATGCAGCCTTCCGGTCGGCCTGTCACCTGTTAAAATCACTTTCTTCATTATTTTCATTCCTCCATAATCATTCAATCAGCTTTATTATACCATAATTTATGTAACGTTTTCTTAAGCACTTATATTTACTCAATAACCTGAAATTTGCAAATGTTTATGTAATTATATAATACCATCTTAATATATTTCAAGACTACGCGCCTTTTCAATTTATACAGGATTCCGCGCCTTATAATTTAATCTGTTTAACCGGAATAGAAAGACCAGCTTTGCCATATAATAATATTTACAAGAACATATGTTCTGTTTTAAAATAAAGTTGGGTGACTGATATGAATAAAATTATAATGCATATTGATGCCAACAGTGCGTATTTAAGCTGGGAAGCGGTATACCGCCTTCAAAGGGGCGATACTGTGGATTTGCGCAATATACCATCGGTTGTCGGCGGGGACGAGCAAAGCCGCCATGGCATTGTACTGGCCAGGAGTATTCCTGCAAAAAAATATTCAATTAAGACCGGTGAAGCACTGTACACCGCGCGCAAGAAATGCCCCGATCTTGTCGTTGTTCCTGTACGGTACGAACTTTACATGATGTGCCATAACGCCATGATAAACATCATGCGCGATTTTTCGCCTAAAATACAGGTATATAGCATTGACGAGGCCTTCCTCGATTATACCGGCATGGAGGCAATTCACGGAGAGCCGCTGGAAGCAGCCTACAAGCTGAAAAACAGAATAAAGAATGAACTGGGGTTCACCGTTAATGTGGGCATATCCAGCAACAAACTGCTGGCTAAAATGGCCAGCGAGCTGAAAAAGCCCGATATGGTCCATACCCTTTTCCCCGATGAAATAAAAGAAAAAATGTGGCCTTTACCCGTTCGCGAGCTTTATATGGTTGGCCCTTCCACCGCACCAAAGCTATACCGCCTTAATATATTCACAATCGGGGATCTGGCACGGGCCAATCCCGATTTATTAAAATATCACCTTAAAAGTTGGGGCCTGCTGATCCGCGACTATGCCAACGGCATAGAAAGCAGTCCCGTCTCTGAGGATGCCCGCCCTCCAATCAAAGGCATCGGAAATTCAACCACAATCCCTTTTGATGTGGATTCCATGGATGAAGCCAGAAAAGTGCTTTTATCACTATGCGAAATGGTCGGCATGAGACTGCGACAGGCAGGCTACTGTGCCAAACTGGTGTCGGTGTATCTTCGTAACACTAATTTAACCGGAAAATCCCATCAGAAAAAATTTGTTGCCGCCACCGACGACACATATCAAATTTTTAACCGTGCTACGCAGTTGATGGAAGAAATGTGGGCAGGAGAAGCGCTTCGAGGAATGGGTGTTTACGTCTCAGATCTGGTTCCGAATGATTTGCTCCAATTGTCAATGTTTGATGCTCCAAATGAGCGAAGAAGGCGTTTGGATCAGTCTATTGACGAAATACGGATGAAATACGGTCCCAGGTCTGTAATCAGGTCAATTTTTATCAACTCAGGCCTGTCCCCAATTACCGGCGGTGTCATTGAGGACTTTAAGATGATGTCTTCCATTCTGTAAAAAGAGCAATGTCATTCAAAATCAGATTAAAGCGCAAATAATAAACTGAAAGCAAAAAGCCCACCTTGCGGTGAGCTTTTTGCTTTTAGTAAAAGCAGAAATAAAAGCAGAAATTTATAAACATTATATAGTATAAAGGTTTCACCCTTTATACTATTTGTTTTATACGCAGGTATATCCGCCATCAACAGGAATAATTACTCCGGTTACATAGCTTGATGCTTCTGATGCAAGATATATAGCGGTAGAATCCAGTTCTCCTTCCCTGCCGTAACGTCCCAGCGGAACCGTAGCTTTCATGTAGTTGGTAAAGGACTCAGTATTAAGAGTATCAACTGTCAGCTCTGTTTCAAAATATCCGGGGCAGATACAGTTAACGTTGATTCCGTATTTTGCCCACTCGGAAGCAAGAGCTCTTGTGAAGTTTACAACTCCGCCCTTTGCTGCATGATAGCCTGCGCAAGGAAGTGCCGAATTTCCAACAAGCCCATACATTGATGCGATATTAATAATGCGGCCGTATTTGTTCTTTATCATAATTTTCCCGAATTCACGGGCAACCTTGAACACACCGTTTAAGTCAAGATTTATAACACCATTCCATTGATCGTCAGTACATTCTTCGGTGGGACCAACATGTCCGCTTCCGGCGTTGTTTACCAGTATATCTACCTTACCGAATTCTTTTTCTGCAATTTCTGCAGCTTTTTTTACATCTTCGGTGTTTGTTACATCGCAACGTATTGGCAGGCATTTCACACCTAATGCCCTGATGTCCTCAGCAACCTTCTCCAGCTTCTCCATGCGTCTTGCAAGTATAACTACATCGGCTCCCTGCCTTGCAAAAGCTTTTGCCATCTGAACACCAAGACCTGATGATGCACCTGTAACAACTGCTACTCTGCCTGTTAAATCAAATATATTTTTTTGTGCCATTAAATAAAGCCTCCTAAGTTTGTTAAATAATTAACACTTTGTTATGCTTATATATTATCACATTGTTAAATATTTATCAATATATTTTTCTTTTTTTCGTAATATGTTTTTGGCAATCAATTTTTTCCTTTGCACAAAATTTATGTTTCATAATTATGTTTTGTAGTAGTCTGTTTTTCTATTCCCGAAAAATTCAGGAAGTAAATACATGACTAAAAATTAATGGCTGGCTTTTCAATAAAAAATAAGGAAAAGAAGATAGGCGCAATTAGTTGCGGGTAGTTGAAATAAAGAGCATTGCAAGTTGGACAAGTCTCTAGGCAGTCTAAAACTTACTGCTTAATATGACTTTGTAAATACATATTAAGCATTTAAATTCTTTATATTCAGACTTAAATAGTGTCATCCACCATCATTTTACCGAATACAGGTAGACGCTAATCCAGTTTCAACAAATCGCACTCTGTATGCTTTGCCTAGTGTCAATTCCTAGCGAGCATAAGGCAATTGCTTATTAGTCTCCAATACCAATCTGTTAACAGTTCTAACAGCTTAATTTTTCTTTCCGTCGATCCCACATAGTCACAATGCATTATGAGATCGACGAATTGTAAATGGTAACCCTGACGCATAAATGGAAAGTAAAAATTATACACTCAAATGTATGTTTCTTTTATAATTACAGGGTTATAAACTCGCATGCGTCAAACAATTCCTCTTTATTTATTTTCTCAAGTTCACATAGCTTGTCAATGTATTCAACTACAACTTCTTTAAAATCATTATATTTTTTGTTATTTATAAATTCATATCCATGTGCAAAAATGCTATTATTTCTTGCAATAACCTTACCATATAACGTCTTTAATGGTTCTATCTCTTTTCCCTTTTTATTAGCTTTAACAATGTCATCCTCAAGTGCTGCAAGTGTTATAAACCCTGACATTAAACCTATTTTTTTCTCCAATTGTCCTTGTCTGTTCGAGCCATAAACTTTGGCTGAAATATAATCTATCTTATTGATCAGTAAATCTTCTTCAATAGGTAAATTTGAATAATCTGCATTTGCTGTATCAATACCGTAATTCCATAGCCGTTTTTGTTCTATGCTTTCAAGTATGCGATATAACAATAAAGAAGCCATTTCATATTTTTCCTGCTTTTCTCTTCTTAATGCATTTTGATACAAGTTGGCAATCAAATATCCTATTTTATCAAACACATTTGATTTATGATCCTTACTGTTGTTTGTTCTATGTATTTCCTGTAATACTTTTAAAACTTCTAACTGTTTTTGCAATTTATCTTTATGCTTAATTAGTATAAAGTTTTTATTTAACTTTTCTACAACTGCAATAATCTTAATGCACTCAGACAAGTTTTCTATGGCTTTGTTAATATCAAGACTGTCCCATGAATCATAGGCCTTTGAAAGACATTTCAAAGCACCGTATTCTTTGGTGTTTGTCCTCTGATCCAGTTCCTCAAACACTCTGAAAGCAGATACATAGTCCATACTGTTAAACAGAGCTATAGCCTGCTCTCTTTCCAAATCACCAAATACCGTATATGGATCCTCAATTATAAGCAGCCGTTCGCTGCCTGGTTCAGGTTTTTTAAGTGAACTTATGAATTTACCTGATATATATACAAGTTTTGCTTTTATTGCAACTCCCGCCATTGCACAACCGGCCGACATTGACTTTGTTCCGCCTGTAAAGTCTACATATATGTTTTTAGGTCTTCCCCATTGTTCATAAATCTTTTTAATTTCCTGATACAATTCAAGAGGATTTTCCGAAGCAACTTTTGATGAAACATACTGACTGGGTTTCAACTTCGTGAATTCTATTACATCATCCAACAGGTGCAATGATTCATCTGTGCAAAGTATGAACACCTTTTTAGGCTTTAAAGTTAATATGGAAAAAACCAATGGTTCATAAGATTGGCCTAATGTTAAAACCAATGCTTCACATTCTTCTTCATGATTATTCACTTGTAAAAAGTATTGAATTAATATTGGCATCAGTTCTTTTTTATAGTATTCCTCAGCGGCTTTTCTTTGAGTTTCATTACTTCTGTCCATGTTTTTCCAGTATTGACTCAATTCATCCAATTTTCTTTTAATATCATTCATATTTATTGCACCTCCAATAGCATATTACTTATCTTTATCATCAAATTTAATATTTTTTAGCTTGTCAAAGGCATTTGTGTTTAAATTAACATTCCTGTTATTATAGCTGTTGTAAATGTTTTTACTTTTACTTCTATTGAACACTTGATGCTCTTTGCTATTGTTTTTCATCTCGCTTTGTTTTGCTCTTTGGGGCATTTTCACACTGGTTTTATTGTTTTTTTCCATTTTACAGGATAAGCTTTTCCCATCCAGTACCTCCTCAGGTGTCGGCAGTTCAGCTTTTCTACCAAATTCCTTTATTTGCATGTACCTTGTATCCGTATTATTCATAATACACTTGCTTAACGAATACTCTTTATAGCTTTTGATTTCATTTACATCATTAATTCTTACATTATAATGATTTATAACGTAATTCTTAAAAGCAGAAATATATTTACTGATATCTGCAACCTTGTCTGAACTGCCTGTAAATGACATATATTTGGCTTTGATGTCATATACAACCAGTTTACTGATTTTAATTTTACATTTACCAAGTCCATAGGGTTTTCCCATCCCAATATTGAAGTATCCATCGGTATCACCCTGTTTAAGAGAATATATCAAAAGCCCTAATTCTTCATCGCTAAGGTTTTCAAAGCGCACTTTACCTGTAAATCTAGTCCCTTCCTTGTAACAATGCACTATAGTACTGATTTTATCTTCTTTGTCAGGAGCCGGAAGGCTTAATTTCATTGCTTCACTATCAGCGCTTTTTTTCATCCAATAAAACTTTCTTCCCCGTATTTCGAAATTTTCAGAACAATATGATTCCAGTCCGTCTTCTTTTTCCTGTTTTATGTATCCTTTATACCATGAAGGTTTTGGCTGCCCCAGAACCATTTGATATTTTTCAATTGATACTTCTGAGCTTACGCACAAAGCATCAAGAAATGATACCTTTGTTCTGAAATCCTGCCAGCCAAAAATGGAATCTACAAAGTCTCTCCCTGAATAATATCTATGCGTTTTGGGTATTCCGTCATATATATCGCCATCAGCAGGCAACCTTAAATATGGTGTAAAACCAAAAAGAAGGTTATCATTATCTTTTATATAGAATACAGGTTTTACTTCCTTGCCGTTAGGTAGCTCATAATACTCATAACGTTTGTTTGCCCTGCCGCTGTTTGCATTTTGCTTCTGGGTGTATTTCATATCGTCGGTATAAAGCTCTGCCTGTTCTTTCTTTACATGAATTTCTTCACAATTTTTATCTTCCTCAAATATTAGGTAGTGGTGAACCTTCCCATCAATATAGTTTGAGTTGACAAGGTATCCTATGTATTTTCCTTTTTCATCAATGATTGCTTTATTACCATCGGTATTATAATTTACCTTTGTTATATAGGGTTTATATTTTAAATTTTTATACTCTTTTAGTTTATCTTTATTTTTATAGTCCTCTTTTGTTAACCCTTCCTGATAAAGATAGTTAATACCTTTTACACCTTTAATTCTCAAGTCGTATTCATGAACTGAAGCATAGCTTTTATTTTTAATTTTAACTGCGGGTGTAATAACATAACCTTCCCCATGTTTCCGTATGTACCCTGCTTCGACTTTTTCCAGAACTGTATACGAAAAATCTTTTCCTGGTACCACTTTCAGTCCTACCTTTTTATTATACCATTCCCTCATTTCCTTATCGTTTGAAGCAAAAGTCCTGTAATAAAACCTTTGATTTTCAATATCATTCTTTTTTATACTTTGGTTAATAACAGATGAAAGGGAAAAAACAGACGCATTAAATCTGGTCATCCCTCTGATGGTATTCCCAGGAATGGTATATTTACCCTGAGGATTTTTAAATAACAAGCTTTCCTTGTCTGAAAGGCCATCATTATCTGAATTCCTTCCTCTGGATATGTGAAGAGGTGTTACCACTTCAATTTCATAATCAATATATCCTGTATTTAAATTATCATAAAACTTATCATGGTTGATTATTTCGTCTTCATTTGCACATCTGTCAAGTATAAATTTATCTAGTCCTATAAAATTATAAGGGGCATTTGATACTAGTATTGACGTTTCTTTTTTCATACATTTTCACTCCTTACCTGAAAATCAGCTTTGATGGTAAAACTCTTTCAATATAAGCCTGTCGGTCTTCGTCGTAATTTATGAACTTGTTTACCAACAGACTCTTAAGGGCTTTAAACTCTTTCCCCTTTTTCGCTATCTGTTCTTCTGAAATCACTTCATCACTATTTTCATATATATACAAGATGCCTTTTACTCCATCTTCCCTGTAAACATGCAAACACATATTCTCATTAAAGAAAAAAGCTTCGTTTATATTTTCAATATCAAGATCATTTGCTTTATTTCCTTCTCCAAATTCAAGCCTGTCAAAATAATATATGATATAGTAGTTTAAGTCTTTTGCATGCAGCTTTATATCTTCATTTTTTAATTGCTTTACCAGCATAACTTCACCCCACCATCAGTTTTGATATATATGAGTTAAACTTATTTTCAGCAAGCTTATCCGGAGAATCAAAATTGTATATTACTTTCTGTCCGTCAATCAGCTCAAGCATACTTGCCTTAATATAGCCTCTACCTACGGCATATCCTCCTCCAACATTCAGGTTTTCGGTGCATAGATCTCTTAGAACCAGCAGAATCAACCCTATTTCTTTATCATACTGCTCAAGACCAAATGTATTAAAAACACACTCAATTTCAAGATCTCCCATAACCGTTTCTTCCGTTAGCAAGGCGTGCTGCTGAACACCACCGGTAAAATAGTCGATCTTTATTTTATTGTATAATCCTGTTTTACTGTTTTTTATAACGGTATCATAGCAAATGAGCCTAGAAATATGTGCTTCATCATCTTTATCCGACTTGATTCCAAAAATATTAGTAATTAAGCTGTCGTCAATGCACGGAAAGGTTTTCGCCAATTTCTCAGCTTGTAACCTTAATACACCTTTCAAGGAACTTCCCGGTATAACATACTCATTATTGCCGTTTCTTATGTTTATTCCATCAGGCTCACCACTGGATCTAACCACTTCTTCCTTTATCAGAAGTGGTGTTGCTGTTTTGGCCTTTATTTTAAAGCGAACATTTTTCGAAACTCTTTTTCCCTCCAATATCGATTCAGTAATGTTTTCTTCTTTTACTTCTCTGAGCAAGTACTTGACAACATCATTATAATCACGGAGATTGTATACACTTCTATATACTGAATTTATTTTAAATCTTCCAAAACCTACAGTTTTATTGCTGCCAAGAAGAATATCTCCTGAAGCGAGTGCTGTCAGCAAAAGCTCAAACTGTTCTTGAGCAATATTAAAATTACATTCTTCATCATAATTATTCAGTTCAAATACAAACAAAAAACGCACACCATCGTTTACAAACTGCCTTTTAAACTTACTTCCTACCTTCCTGCCCATAGAAAAAGTACAGGCTTCAGTTAGTTTTCTCCTGTCAATTCTTAAGCCAGGCCTTGTTGATATCATTTGGCCAACTGATTTTTCAACAGTGAAGGCATCATAACACACAACCCTGTTCATTCCGGCATCAGAACCGCCGAAAAGTAGGTTTTGGCTATTATTATTTTTTTTGTAAATATAGTTCTCATAATAATTGCGAAAAGCTCCGGCTATGGATGAGCCCGGAATATAAAACTTACCAGTTATGCTATCAACTTTCAGATTATCTTCATCACCTTTAATTGATATAGGTGAAACAGTAACAGCATCAACTTTATATTGGATTGTCTCAATTATTCTGTTCTTATATATCATCCTTTTCACCTCTTAATTCTCAAAAATTGCTCAAAAAGTTTAATTAAAAAGTTCCGCTGCAGATGATATATTACATCTGGCTGCTCAGCTACGGCAGGATACCTGTATTCTCCCAGCTTTATACCATCTTCCGCAATTTTTTTGAATTCTTTAAATATAAAATTAGTGTCCTCATTGGCAAAATCCAATAAAAGCTGTTGAACATTTACCTCGGAAATACGGTTATTGTTATATTTAAAGGTTATTCGCCTTAATTTATGCCATACTTCTTTTCCTCTTTTACTTTCCATATGGTTAAGGTAACTACTTAACTCTTGCTTAAAATCATCCTCAGATTTATATATACTGTTCTGGAAGAGATTCAGTAGTTTCCCTATTTGAGTTTGAACGTTATCATCGAGTTTTTGCTTGTCATTTAACAAATTAATCACTATTTTTTCTGTTTTCAAATCAGCTCTGCTATAAAAAATATTTTTTAAAATAGAAAGTACTGTCTTTTCGTCCTCATCATCTAAAAATATTTTTTCTGATTTACTGTGGTTCTCTTTTGCATATCCGGAAATTATCAAATTATCAGGAATTCTTCCTAATATTGCAATTTGCCCATATCCGTCTTCTTTTCTGATACCCACTCCGTTATTTGTCAATTCTCTGATCTTCTCAGGGTCTATTTTTTCATTTACCCTGTACTTCATAATGCTTCCTTTTGATACCGATGTATAGCAAATCGTATTTGTGTGGTACATGGTATTATAGGTTGCTGCCTTCTCCAGGTTAATAAAGGATGACACAAATTTACAATCACCTTTAATCCCCAGTTTTTCTTTCAGGACCTCTTCGGGCAGATATGTGTTAACTTTTCCGTTATAATACAAAATTGCATCAGAAAGAAAATAGATATATAAATCCTCTTTTATATCCGTATCAGAATTAAATATATTAACCAACGGCACAATTTTTATATTTCTTATCTCGCATTTCCCATATCCGCTACCACGAGACCCGCCAAAATAAATAATCTTTTCATCAAGAACATTGTAAATATCCTGGGCAAATTCTTCATCTACTCTTATATAGCTGCGAAAGCACTCGCCTTTTTTAACCGCCTCATACCTAAACATTTGGGTATTATTGCTTATATTTGCATCCTTTTTGTTTATATGCAGATTTTCAACCATTTGGGGGTTGTACCCTTTTAAATGATTACTGCCTTTTTTATAGATAATGAATTCATAATTGGTATACGGTATGACGTTTTGATGGTTTATCTCATTAAAAGAATGGTACAGGTGCACCTCTGCTTTTTTGGAACGCACTTCCTGCTTATCACCAACATAACCCTGAATCATAGGGATTGTAGTGTTTCCATCCACCAATGGATACGCGTTGTAAAATATTGTATCTCCATTTAACAATCTCTTATCGACAGTTCCTTTACTCCTAGCAATATTCCATATTATAGCTCCTTTTATTACCGATCCGGGAATATACGAATATGAATACCAGTTATTTGAATCCCTTTCGAATTTACCAAGTTTTAAATTATCTACAGCAAGTATATCAAACTGTATAAATTTATACATTTGCTTTCACCTTCTTATCCAGTAATTTAATGAAATCAGCTGTAACATCATTTCCTTTATAAAGAAGTGAAACCTTTACATATCCCTTTCCTTTGGTCTCATATGAACCTAAATGGCGAAGCAATGAACAAGCAGATGCAAGTATTATCCGTTCGTCTTCATCCAGGTTTATTGGAGAAGTGACAGCGGAAAATAAAGTTATACCTCTGTTTATAACTCTGAAATTGCGCAGTGAACTTTTTTTGGCCGTTCCGGTTTTATAATCAATTGATGTCATTGTTTCGGTATGTGTCAAAGCTTCAAGAATTTCATCCGGTGTTATATTTGAACTTTCCATATGAATTTTAAAGCATTCGCGAATATTTTTTGACATTTCGCAATCTGAAAACTTTAACCTGTTTGGATCACTCTCATTTGCTATTCCGAAAAGCTTGTCCCTTTTTTGCTGAAGCTCTTCGCCGTAGTTGCTAAGTTCAGGTACCGATTTAATCATGTTTACAAAAACCGTAGCCATTTCTCCTACTTTGCCCTTAATGGTCTTGCCATTTATGTATGGAAATCCACATTCATCGTACCTAACATCTGCATCGATAAAACCTGGCACTGAGTTGCCACTACCGAAAACAGCATCAGTCAATAAATTTATCTTAATCAAATATTCTTCCATATCTATTCCTCCTCATTAACAAGCGGTATATAATAATCCATAGTTTCGATTGCATCAAATAAAACGCATTTGCCATCAATAAATCCCGTTTTTGCTTTAATTCTGTGTGAACCTAACAAAGTAAAAAGATGATTAATTTCAATATACGTATCTAAATGGTCTTCACCTTTCTTCATTTCTTTTAACATGTTCTTAATCTTGCTGCGAGGAATTTTACCAGAGTTAATTATTTGAATATCCTTTTTAAAATTTAGGTAACTGTTTATTGCGCTTGATTCTTTCGATACTACCAAAGGCCTTAACAGAAGATATTTTTCGTCATATGTTTTGTATGCTGTATTTCTTATCTCGTTTAAGTTGTTATTATATTCACCCTGAACAATATGCCAGTCAATTCTTGATTCGTTGGCACCGTCAGGAATGCTTGCCTTTGCGTACCTACAAAGTTCTTCGGATAATTCATAGGTTTTAAAAAATGGATATTTTTCCCTGACAATAGCAATACCTGCGCACGCAGTTATCTTTTCATTCATAACCTGGTATTTCTCCAGTTCACTAAGGAAAATGTATGCGCATTCAATAGCTATTCTTGCATCTGTTATGTAGCATACATCATCTCCCGATAAAATAACTTTGCGTATTGGGAGTATTTCGTTGTTTATATTAAAACCATTCTTTTTTAAATAATCCATCTTTAATTTAATTATATCTTCAAGCTTTTGAAAAGCACGTTCAAAAGCTGTTTTTATTTGAAATGAAAAATACTGCAGTTCCTTTATGTAACTTTCATTCTGTTTCCTTGTATTTTCCGGGGTATAGCTATTTTCATACTTTTCTTTCAATTTTTCTAATTTTTTGCCCATTCTGTTTCCATCAATATGCGTTATGGCAATATAGCTTTTTTTGCTTTTGCTTAAACCCAAATCTGCATAATTAAGAGCATATTTTCTTTGTTTCTCGTCCTTATACATTTCATTGTACATTTCAATTTTAGATTTTACTTCACCGGAATAGTAAACTTCTCCATCTTCGGAATCATTACATACAGCCGGTAACCTAGTAGAGTCACATTCCTGTGTAATACCAAATTCGGTAATAAAAGAATAATGCTCTCTTATTGCTTTCTTCTTTTCAAGTTTTTTATGAAGGTCCTCGATTTTTGAAATAATTCGATCTTTATCAGGATTATACTCAATACTTGAAATAAAAAATTCTAATGAAGGATATTTTTGAAGTAATTTTAACGAAAGCTCTTCTGCGAATTTCTTACTTTCATCTGTATTCTCAAAATAAAAAATAGTTTGCCCGCCGCCAGCATTTACTATTTTTCCGCTGTTTTTATTACATAACTCTTCTGAGAGTTCTTCTGTAACAACTCTGATAATCTCTGACGCACCAATATTTTCTTTAAGCTTGTTTGATTTAAAAATGTAGTATTGCTTTTTTGAGATTTCCAAGACACTTAAAACTCCCATTATGATTCCTCCCTTAGGGTGTTATCTTATGGCTTGAGCTTCATAAATTTTAATTTTTAGAATTATTTATATAAATATATACATATTTATCTTATTCGACAAATATATTAAAATTCCTTCTTTATCAAAAGATAATTTTATAACTATTAATTTTTTCCAGTATTTTGATTCTGGCAAAATAAAACTTAAGCATTTAAGTTCTGCAGAATTTTCAATTACCATTGATAATAAGCCTATGCGGCTTAATTCATACAAGAAGCGACTAAATTCCTTTTAACTGCGCCATTAATGTGACTTCCTATTTGACGCTTACAAGTTCTATAAGTAATCAAAAAACTTAATCAAAACAGCGAGGGTAATATACCTGAAACGCACAATTCCTCGTTTAAAAATAATTAACAATATATTTATGTTTAATATCCAGTTAATATTTGGAAACAAAATAACTTACTATACTTGTTAGTATACAAGCTGTATTCTGTAGGATAGACATTTTTATAATGATATTGCCTAAGCCCTGTTGCGTAACAACCTCATAATGTTATTAAGGAATAGTTCTATCAATTCCCGTTAAGTCTCTTTGATAATAGCAGCAAAACCGTTAATTGACTTTCTCATGTCTGAGCAGACAATGTACATACCTTCCACCCTTGAAATATCGCCTAACATATGGTTTTCAATGCCGATAGAACTCTGGACTGGCAAGCTTGGATAATCTTACACCATTGTTTAAGTCGAAATTCAGTTTTGGTATCTGTCATTTTATCCATATTGAGATAACCTCCGTAGTAATTTTAGACTTTTTAGTTACAGTCAAAAACTCGAAAAAGTCTAAAAAGTCTTTAGATGGATTATCTCATATGGATGGATAATTTACCATGCGACCTATTATTAAGCGCTTACGGATATTCAACCCGTTTCAATTCCTTATAGGTAGTCTAAAAACTTGGCATAACGTGGAAACAAGGTATTCGTTTTCCAGTTTCAATCCTTATAGGTAGTCTAAAAACTCTAAATGCGGGAATTGACCCATTATTCAAAAAAAGTTTCAATTCCTTATAGGTAGTCTAAAAACGAAACTAACCTTGGACGATCATGGGTTTACTGACGAGGTTTCAATTCCTTATAGGTAGTCTAAAAAC
>ENA-OWPA01000512-OWPA01000512.1-bioreactor-metagenome-genome-assembly--contig:-NODE-512-length-49902-cov-4.190587_pt1 | contig 49902 bp, 41 predicted proteins | sample MGYA00238139_ERZ651803 | MGnify/ENA primary metagenome ERZ651803 (study PRJEB26909, sample SAMN07631231) | bioreactor metagenome | isolation source: Switchgrass digestor | place: USA: Dartmouth...
GTATCGACTGAGCTTGATGTCAGCATTGAGAAAATAAAAAGGTTTTTAAGAGAAGGAAGGCTTGAGATTACAAACCCGGACGGAAATCTGATCCTTGCCTGTGAAAACTGCGGTAAGGCTATAAATACAGGAAGATTCTGCCAGGAGTGTGAAAGGGAGCTTGCTGCAGGGCTCAGATCAGTAGCGCAGAAGATGGAAAGCAAGCTTTTGATATAATCATGAAGCAAAAGCCTGATATTGTGATTACAGACATCAGAATGCCCTTCATGGATGGATTGCAGTTGATAAGGAAAGCAAAGGAAGTGGACAGCAACATCAAGTATATTATAATCAGCGGATATGCGGAGTTTGAGTATGCAGAACAGGCTTTGAATATGGGTGTCAGTGGTTATATACTAAAGCCCATCGTAGATCAGGATTTGGTCAGGACTCTGAAAAAGGTGATCGAGGAAATAGAGTATGAATACAAGGCTAAGGAGGCGAGCAGCAGAAGGGATGTGCTGGAAAAATACTGTGAAGATATTGCTCTGGAAAAGAGGCTGAATCAAGCCATATATTCTTTCAGGCATGACGAAGAAGACATGGATTATTTAGATTTGCTCAAGGACTTGAAGCTGGATGAAAGCTACAGATATGTGCTGGGCTTGATCAATATTGATGGAAAGACCTACTATCAGTCTGCATTTAATTATCAGGATGTAGAATTGATTAAATTCAGCGTCAAGAACATCATCAGCGATATTGAGACAAAAGGTGTAAAAATCGCTTTCAACAGCTATAAGGATAAGAATCAGATATTGGTTATTTTATGCAGTAATGATGACAATTATCTCAAGGTTAATTCAAGCAGCTTTTTTGCAAAGGTCTACAACAGCATAGTAAAATACCTGGGTATATCTATAACCATAGGCATAAGCAGTTCGGAGGATATGATTTGCTATGAGCTTTTCCGGCAGGCCAAGGAAGCCTTTGACCAGAGGCTTATCAACGGTGATGGCAGGTTATATAGCTATGACAGCATTGCCGGTTCAATGAACGTAACAATACCCCAGGATGAGATCAACCTGCTGAGAAAATACATCGAGCGTCGAGACATCGGAAATATAGAGATAATTTTAAAAGCCATCTTTTTTGAAAAGAATTTGGAAAATTCAGCAGCGATATATATAAGGGTAGTGTGGACTGAGATTGCAAATATGCTGATAAAGGCAGCCAATGAATCAAAGCCGGATTTGGAAAGAAGCATTGATCCCGACATGCTCAACGGGGAGATACTCAACAGGTTTAATAATGTAGAAGAAATAGTCAGCTATCTGTATACATCCATAATCGATTTCTTAAAACTGGATAAAGTGGCTGATATGAAGAGCAGAAGTAAAATAAAAATGGCAATCCAATATATCGATCAACATTATAACGAAGAAATCTCAATAAATGAGATAGCATATATGTATGCAATGAGCCCCAATTATTTTTCCACAGTTTTCAAAAAGGAGACTGGAATGACAGTCGTCAATTATATAACCGATATGAGAATAAAAAATGCATGCAGGCTTCTGAAGGAGACAAGGGCAAGCATTGTAGATGTTTCCCATGAGGTTGGATATCAGGATACACAATATTTTTTCAGAGTTTTTAAAAAGATTACCGGAAAAACTCCATTGGAATATAGAAAAGGTGATTAATAAAACACCAAATCATATTCCAATCATTTCAAATTAAAATTATCCACTGAAATTTAAAGTTTTGTCTATTGTGAAAGAGGCGATAAGCTATCATAATAATGATAGAACATTGCCTAATGTCTCATGCAAGGCATCAATATGCTATTGATCATGGTTATTCCGTCGCTTTGGCTGTCGTTTCTGTGAATTAATATTAAAACTAAAAAGAAAGGTAAAGATAATACATGGATAAAAATACTAATCTTCGGACTATGCCTTTAGGAGAAAACAAGAAAAACAAAAGCAAGGGCAGAGAATTGTTAATAAACATTAAAAGGCATTTTCCGTTATATATCATGCTTTTGCCTTGTATTGCCTCATTTATAGTATTTTCATATCTTCCGATGGTTGGCCTGGTTCTGGCTTTTAAGGAATATAAATTCAATATGGGTATTCTGGGAAGTCCGTGGGTTGGGCTGAGATATTTCAAGAACTTCTTCCTAAGCTATGATGCTTACAGGCTGGTAATCAATACAGTGGTCATAGGTACCATAAAAACGATATTTGAATTTCCCTTTCCCATAATATTGGCCCTTATGCTAAATGAGGTCAGAAATGAGAGGTTTAAGAAGTTAACCCAGACCATATCCTATCTGCCCAACTTCATATCCTGGGTTATTATAGTAACAATGCTGCAGAGGATACTGGCACCGGATACAGGCTTGCTGAACCAGTTTAAAGCCTTGCTTGGAGGAGACCCCGGCACTTTCTACATGATGGAGGAGAAATACTTTTATCCCATTATTTTTCTGAGCGATTTGTGGAAAAACATGGGGTGGAGTTCTATTATATATCTAGCTGCAATATCAGGAATCGATCCTACATTGTACGAGGCTGCAAGAATCGATGGAGCCAACAAATGGAGAGAAATTTGGAATGTGACACTGCCCGGCATAAGAACCACTATAGGAGTTTTATTCATAATGGGTGTGGGTGGAATAATCTCTTCCGGTTACGACCAGATTTATCTTCTCCGGACACCCGGAAATATGTCCCTGGCTGATACTCTTGATGTATATGTGGTGAGAGTGGGACTATCCGGAGGACAGTATGGCTATGGAACTGCTATTGGCATGATTCAGGGAATAGTGGGATTGATCTTGGTCATAATCTGCAATAAGCTGTCTCGAAAATATACTGAGGTAAGCATTTGGTAGGCCAGCATACGATTGGATTTTAGGGATCAAACAAAGATACCCTGAAATAAATAAGTTAAAAAGTTAGGGGGATTAAAATGAAAAGAAAGCTTGCACTATTGCTTGCGGTTGCGCTTATTATAACCGTAATGTTTGCGGGTTGCGGCGGAGACAAGAATGAAAATTCTTCAGGTGATACTTCAAGCGGACAAAAATCTGAAAGCAGTTCATCAGATAAGCCGGATACATGGATAGCCGATCGTCATATTGTCGGCAGAGCTTTTATTGATGACTTGGGAGTATCGCTGCCGGAGGACCAGTTGAACAATCCTGTAGCCAAAAAGCTTAAGGAGCTCACGGGAATGAGCATTGAGTGGCAGTACACCGCAGGTACCAGTGACCTCGACGTTTTGACCACAGCCATAGCAGCAGGGGATTTGCCTGACTTGATTGTATACTATCTCAATGACTCAAGCCGTCCTGAATTTCCTGTAGTGCTAAAGGCTGCCCGTGAAGGTATGTTCACCGATGTGGCACCATTGCTTAAGAACACAAAAATTTATTCGAAGTATTTTGAAGAAGGATATCTGCCCAGTGATACCAGGGATAACGTAATGTTCAGGCCGGAATTCAACGGTGCATGCTATATAGTGCACATGAGGATACCAAGGGAACCAGGTTCCAATGATTATCCCATGATCGGAGGCATGTGGATCCAAAAATCCATAGCTGATGCTCTGGGCGTGGACCCCAGAACTATAAAAACGCAGGATCAGCTTTATGATCTCTTGAAGAAGATTAAAGCCGGAGGCTTCAAGGATGCCAACGGAAATGAAGTTTATCCTCTGGGACCAAGGATTTGGGGCGGTTCTTTCAATGCCCATGTAGTAAACAACTATAACTTTGGAGTAAGCACCGGATTTAACCTTTTGGATGGTAAAGTTGTGCATGAAGCAGAAACCGACTATGTATTCAAGCAGATAGAGTTCTATCAGAAGCTTTTGGCTGAAGGCTTAATACATCCTGAGTATTTCACCATAGACCCCACCAGAGCTGAAGAACTAAGCCTGAATAACTCCGCAGCTATAATTGGCGATGCACACAACTATCTGGAGATATTCAGAAACACTGAATACCTTAATGTTGGTCCCCTTTATGACTATAAGGGTGAAAACAAAACTTACAGAAAAGGTAAGAGCGGTTACGCCGCATGGTCCATACCATCTACGACAAAAAATCCGGAAGAAATCGTAAAGTTCCTGGACTTCCTTGCAACAAAAGAAGGAAAAATGTTATGGATGTACGGCATAGAGGGCGAGCACTATGATATGGTTGACGGAAAGCCTGTAGTTAGACAGGAAATGCTGGATTTGATGGAGTCCGACAGAAAAGCTGCAAACAACACCGGTATTTTCATGGATGGCAATGGTGCTTGCTGGCTGAACTTCATCGGCGGTACAGACGTTGATAACATTTCAGACTTTGGCGAACTGTCCTATGGTGAAAACAGAAACCCTGACCAGTATGCTTTTGCCAACAAGATGTACGAATACAATCCACCGAAGAATATTGTGTATTATGAAGGCTTCTCATCCTTTGGCTTCCTGCAAGAGCTTCCGGATATAGAGCCTCAGCTCAAGCCTTTGATCGATGAACAGGCTTATACGGAAGTAAGAGTTAAGGCAATATTCTCAGGCTCAATGGACGAAGCCAGAAAGATCATTGAGAGCTATAGAAAACAGCTGAAGAATGCCGGTATTGACGAATTCAAGGAGTTCCTGCTGAAGAAATACCAGGAGAATCCAAATCAGATAGATTTCCATTAATATTTTAAGCTGTTTATGTTATTATCGGGCTGGCAGTTAAGTTTCGCTGCCGGCCCAATTAATCAAAAAGGTGAAGAATATGAAGAGAAACAGACTGCAAAAAGAGTCACCAATTGAAAAGTTTTTTTACTGGATTATTATAATAGCACTAGCGTTATTTTCTTTATCAATAATTTTACCCTTTGTGCATATACTGGCCTTATCCTTTAACGGGGGTAAAGACACCGCCATGGGTGGGGTGTATTTCTGGCCAAGAGCATTTACATTGAACAACTATAAGGAAGTTTTCAGTGATAACCGTATAATAAATGGCTATAAGATAACCCTTGCAAGAACTATCTTGGGAACATTTTTAAGCGTCCTGCTGACCGCCATGGCAGCTTTCGCCTTAAAGAGCAAGACTTTGCCGGGGCGAAACTTCATCACATTTATGATCTTCTTTACAACGCTTTTTGGCGGTGGAGTAATTCCTTATTACATGCTTCTTAAAGAACTGCATTTAAGAAACACTTTTTGGGTGTATGTTATCCCAAGCCTGTATAGCGCTTGGAACATTATAATGATGCGTACGTTTTTTGATTCATTGGGCACTGAACTGGAGGAATCTGCAAAGCTTGACGGATGTGGATATTTCCGAATATTTTTTCAGATAATACTGCCCTTGAGCAAGCCGGTGGTTTCGGTAATTGCGCTTTTTAACGGTGTAGGTCATTGGAATGACTGGTTTACCGGAGCATTTTATGTGACGGACAGAAATCTCCAGCCGGTCCAGACCGTGCTCCAGGAAATGCTGACCAATCAACAGAAATTAAAAAGCCTTATGATAAACTCATATCAGTCAGCTATGTCGGCCAAGACCCTGGTGACCGGTGACTCGCTAAAGATGGCTACAGTAATGGTGACCACAGTTCCAATTATGTGCGTTTACCCCTTTATTCAGAAATATTTTACCAAGGGTGTAATGATTGGCGCTATTAAAGGATAGTGCGCGTAGAAATTGAACTTATTGTTTAAATAAACGGATAAATGGGAAAAAAACAGCCCTATAAAGGCTGACATAGAAAAAGTAGGGAAGAGCATTCCTTGCTTTTTCTTTACTTATACAGATTTATATATTGTAAATAACATATGCAGCAACAGCATTTAGTAATTGAAATACAGTTGAACAACATGGCAGTATATGATTTAATAGCATTGAGCAGCATATTGAACCAATCCATTATTTGCCAAATGTATGGAGTTCAAAATCTGGAAACGGAGGTAATATAAATGAAACTTGCAGTATTAGGTGGGGGAGGCGTCAGGTCTCCTATGCTGGCCAAATCCATAATGAACAGGGCCGGACTTCTGGGAATCGACAAAGTGGTTTTCATGGACAACAGCAGTGAGAAACTCAGGATATACGGTGGGCTGGCTAAAAGAATTGCCGGTATGATAGATAGCGATATATCTTTCACCCTTACCACAGATCCAGTGGAGGCTGTCAAAGACGCCGATTTTATCATCACCACCCTGAGAGTGGGAGGAGACAGAGGAAGGACGCTGGATGAGAGAATAGCCTTAAATCACGGGATATTGGGTCAGGAAACTACAGGGGCTGGCGGATTTGCCATGGCCATGAGATCAATCCCTGCTCTGCTGGAATATTGTAAATTGGTTAAGCAATATGCCAAGCCCGGAGCATATATATTCAACTTCACAAATCCATCCGGACTGGTGACACAAGCGCTGAGGGACGAAGGCTATGATAATGTATACGGAATATGCGACGGCCCCAGTGAGTTTATAAAGGAACTGGAAGCTTTAATAGGCGCAAAACACAAGGATGTATCGGTAGAGTGCTTTGGCCTCAACCATCTGTCCTGGTACAGAAGTTTCAAGGTGAAAGGTCAGGAAATTATAAAAGAACTGATAGATAATCCTATGTTATATAAGAAAACAGAAATGCGTTTCTTTGATCCGGAACTTGCCAAGTCCATGGGTATGCTTTTTAACGGTTATCTGTACTATTATTACAGCCGGGAACAAGCCATAGCCAACATATCCAAGTCAGGAAAGACAAGAGGCGAGACCATTCTTGAAATAAACAACGATATGCACGATGAGCTGGCAGGTTTGGACATAGAAAAAGAATTCGATAAAGCCATTCAGATATACCTGAAGTATTATGATAAAAGAGAGAAAAGCTATATGGCCATAGAATCAGGCACCCAAAGAGAAGAGAAGAAGCTGGAGTTTGATCTCGGCACCAAGGGAGAGGATGACGGAGGCTATGCAGGAGTAGCGCTGAACTTTATAGAAAGCCTGATAACAGGCGAGAAATCAGAGATGGTGCTGTCTGTGCCCAATAACGGGTCAATGGAAGGTCTGAACGATAATGATGTGATAGAAGTGACTTGCCATATAGATAAGAATGGTGCCAAACCTATAAAAGTTGGAAAAGTTGATGAGATGCAAATGTACCTTATCAGACAGGTGAAACTCTATGAGAGGCTGGCAGCCGAAGCCATACGCACAAAAAACATTGAAGCTGCGAGAAAAGCTTTGATGGTACATCCATTGGTCAACTCTTATACGCTGGCAAAACAGCTGGTGGCGGAATATCTGGAAGCACATAAAGAGTATGTGGGACAATGGCACTGAAGCAAAAGCGAAATTCTTTAAAGGGGAGATATTATGTACGATGTATTATGCACCGGGCTTACCTGCTGCGATTTGATATTCGCAAAGCTGGAGAAATTTCCTGAGCTGGGCAAGGAAATGGTATGTGAGGACTTCATGATAAAACCGGGTGGGGCGGCCAATACGCCTGTTGCCCTGACCAGGCTTGGGATGAAAACAGCTTATGTGACAACAATTGGAGGAGATACCGCCGGCAATATCATATATGAGTATTTAAAAAAGACCGGCCTTGACATGTCTTCCATCATATACGATGAAAGCCAGCGAACCAATGTGTCTGCGGTGTTGTCCATCGGAAAGGAAAGAGGCTTTGCCACGTATTTTGCCAAAGCAAACGAAGAGATGGAGCTAAAGCGCATCCAGGAGATAGCTCCCAGGTGCAGGCATTTACATACATATATACATGATTGCCTTAACATGCCCATGCTGGAAATAGCAAAAAAGAACAATATGACTTTGTCGGTGGATACGGCGTGGGATGAGAGCATAAAGCTGAAAGACATTAAGCATATAATCGAAAATGCCGATGTATTTATGACAAACGAGGTGGAGGCTTGCTGCCTGACCGAAACGGATGATGCGGAAAAAGCCCTTTCATTGTTGGGAGAACACGCAAAGATATTGGTTATAAAGCTGGGCGGAAAAGGCAGCATTGTAAAGCGTGGGGATAAGATCATCCGGGTACCGGCCGCAGAAGTGGGAGAAGCTCTGGATACTACCGGTGCAGGAGACCTCTATGGAGCAGGCTTTGTTTATGGGTATTTGAAAGGCTGGGATTTGGAAGAGACAGCCCGGTTTGCATCTGCATCCGGAAGCCTTGCAGTTACTTTTTATGGAGGAATGGACGAAAGATATACTCTGGAACGGGTTACGGAACTGTATGAAAGCATACGGTAAATCTGGCGTTCATGTCCGATAGCGGATGAATTTTAGATTCTGTCGTGCAGTCCGGTTATATGTATTTAGTAATAGAAGATTTGTTAATCGAAAAGGGAGTGGTCAGAACGGGAACGCTGATATTTGCTGAGGGTAAGCTTACTCCGGCATGTTCAAAGAGCCATATAAAGTATACATTCAATCTGCCTGTCCAATCCAGACGGTTGAATATCGATTTTGAATACCAACCCAAGAAGCTTTTTGATGAGGAGAGGTCAAAAATGCTTATACAGGAGGGTTTGCGCAGGTTTTGCGAGAATCCTGATGAGAATGAGCTGAACAGTTGGAAGTCCTACATGCCTTTATCTAACTTGCTGACAATTTCCATTGATGACCCAAAGGGTTTCAGAGGCAGTGTCCACAGGCACACACCGGTTCAGCACCTTTTTATTACGGAAGACGCGGCATCCCCGGGACTTATTCAAGGCAGCCTGCCTGAGGGTCAGTGGAGTGTTACCATCAGTGTGCATGCCGTGGTAACCGAAGAATGCTGCTATAAGTTGCATGTGTGGGAGGGCGATGATTAAAATGAGAAAATGGATACCCTGTGAGCTTCACACTCACACGGTAAACAGTGACGGAGAACTGACCCTTACGGAACTGGCGAAAAAGGCCAGGGATATGGGCTTCTCCTGCATTGCGCTTACCGATCACAACACGATATCCGGGCATTGGGAAAGGGACAAAGCCCAGGCTGAATCAGGTATAGACATAGTAAGAGGATTGGAATGGACTACTTTTTACGGACACATGGTTGCAATGGGAATCGACAAGTATGTGGACTGGAGGGAAATAGGCCCAAAGGACATAGATAGAGGCATTGCAAACATACACCAAGCCGGAGGATTGGCAGGGGTGGCTCATCCGTTCTGCATGGGCAGCCCGATGTGCACCGGATGTTATTGGTCCTATGAAATAAAGGACTGGAGCAAGGTAGACTATATTGAAGTATGGTCTGAGCCTTTTCCTTCTATAGAAGCAAAAAACATAAGAGCCTTCAGATTATGGACAGACCTTTTGAACCAGGGATACCGGCTGACGGCAGTAAGCGGAAGAGACTGGCACGGAGGTGATTGCGGCAGCGATCCCGTTTCAGTCACTTATCTTGGGATTGAAGAGGATGCGAAGGATATGGAAAAGGCTGTAAAAGAAGCCATAGCCGGAGGCCGGGCAAGCCTGACCATGGGGCCTCTGCTCCTTATGCAGGCCGAACTGGAGAAGGACTCATCGTTATATGCTTTGGGGGATATCGCATACATAAAATGCAGAAATCAAAAAGCAAAAGTAACGGTGAACATAGATTATTCCGTGAGAAAAGATAAATGGAGCCTGGATGATGCGGATATGAGCATTGCTCTTTTTGGCAATGTCGGCAAACTCTGTGAAGGAAAAATCTCCCGGGAAAGGTCGGAGATCAGCTTTGAGGTTCCTTTGGAGAATCTCAAATGGGTAAGAGCAGAGTTGTACGGAAGGATGAAAAATATTGACACCATGATAGCATTTACCAATCCCATATATTTTGAGGAAGGCGCATAAAGGCGGAGCAGCCGCGCCTGCATTTTAATCATGTTTTTAATGTATTCTGAATGGAATTAAAGAAATAAAGAAATGAACCAAGAAAATGTAATTTGCCATTTTGAACTGCGTTGGAATATTGATGAATTTTAGCTTTGATAGCCTTGCCCATGATTCAAACACTATCTGCAACGCTGCTTTAAGTCACAAAGCTCAACAGATTGATTTAATTTACAGGCTTGCAATAGCAGTTTTGAGTTGTGGAAAGCAGGTGTTATCAAGGCATTATTATTTATATTTTAAAACATGGGGGAATGATACAAGATGCTCAGAACCAACATAGACAAGCTGGTTATGCAATCGGTGCAGGGATGCATTAAACATCCGGTAACAGCCAATCCATATTATATAACAGGGGAAGGAAAGCCTATAACCCTGCCGGCTATGGGGGGTATTACATATAATGTAAAAACCGGAGACCCTGTATTTGGATGGGCAGGGGACCATATAGAGCCGGGAGTGACAATTAAGAATGAGGAAGATGTGGCTAATGATGCCTTGAGCCTGCTTTCTTGCATAGGCAACGAAGCAACAGTTATAAGCGGAGATGCAAAGGGTACAAAGGGATATGTGACGGGAACCCATGGCGGGGTAGAGCATGTAATAATTAATTTTGATGAAAATCTCGAAAAGATGGTAATTGGGGACAGTGTTATGATAAAAGCCTGGGGTCAGGGACTGGAGCTTCTTGATTACCCCAATGTAAAGGTTATGAACATATCTCCGGATCTGTTTTTGAAGCTCGGCATAAGGGAAGAAGACGGCAAGCTCAAAATTCCGGTAGCCGGGATAGTGCCTGCTTATTTGATGGGATCGGGCATAGGAACTGCCAGCAGCACCCGGGGCGATTTTGACATAATGACTACCGATATGGATGAAATTAAAAGGAATGGGCTGGATCAGCTTAGGTTTGGAGATATAGTACTGATAAAGGATTTTGACAGCAGCTATGGAAGAGCTTATTTAAAAGGTGCAGCCACTGTTGGAGTTGTAATTCATGGTGATTGTGTCAGAATGGGTCATGGCCCTGGGGTAACTGCCATTATGACATGCAAAGAGAGCTTGATAGAAGGCTTTATTGATAAGAATGCCAATATTTCGACATATATCAGGGGGAAATAAAATGGGAAAAGAACTGAGATTCAGACAGGATGGAACTTTTAAGATAGTTCAGTTTACTGACGTCCATATGGCCGACGGAAGTGAGAAGGATTTTAGGACGATGGAAGGCATGACCAGGATTTTGGATATGGAGAAGCCGGATCTGGTGGTATTCACCGGGGATATGACCTATGGTGAAGAAAACGAAAAGCTGCTGAGAATGGCATTAAAGCCGGTCAATGAAGCAGGCATACCCTGGGCGGCTGTATTTGGCAATCATGATGCGGAGTTAGGTTCGGGGAAGGAAGCACTGCTTAAGGTAATGCAGGAAAGCAGCTTGTGCCTGACAGAAGCCGGTGAGCCTGAAGTAAGCGGTGTGGGCAACTACTGCCTCATGGTCAAGGGATACGAAAGCGATAAGCCTTCATGGATCATGTATTTTCTTGACTCTGGCGATTACAATAAAAATAAAGCGGTAGAAGGGTATGACTATATAAAAAGGGATCAGATAGAATGGTACATGCGAAAGTCCCGGGAATTCAGCAGCAGGTACGGCAAGCTTCCGGCCTTGAGCTTCTTTCACATTCCCCTGCAGGAATATAAAGTTGTCTGGGATTATAAGACATGCTACGGAATGAAAAATGAAGAGGTATGCTGCTCACAGCAGAATTCCGGAATGTTTTCAGCTATGCTGGAGATGGGAGATGTCAAAGGTGTTTTTGTAGGCCATGACCACATAAATGACTACTGGGGAGAGTTGTTCGGCATAAAGCTTGTCTATGGAAGAGCCACCGGACATAACACATATGGGGCCGATGGTTTTACTCATGGCGCCAGAGTGATCATCTTGAAAGAAAACAGTGAAGATTTTGACACATGGATTAGGCTAGAGGACGGAAATAAAATAGTGAATCCTGTGGAGCACAGGCCTGAAAAGAGATCCTGATGCCCATGAAAAGCAAACGGTGTACTTAAAGCTCACCTCTTACGGAATCAAATTAATTAAACTACGAGATATGCCAATATTATGCCCTTATTCCTCGTAAAGGAGAGATGACATGAAAACTCTTTATATAAGGACGGAACAACTAAAGAACCAAGCTTCACTAAATTACTGGGAGACTAGAATCCTTGCCGAGCTTGAGTATGCTTTGCGGCTTTCCGTGGTCAATGAGCATAAATATGACAAAGAGATTGCCGATGCTTTGGAATTTTTGGAAAAAGAGATGAAGCATTCCGGCGGCATTTCCAAAGAAGCTGTTCTGGAAGCAGAAAGAATGATGTCTCCTATTTGCGAGGAAGCTAAATCATATCAGGTTATCTGCGCTTCCCACTCCCATATAGATCTGAATTTCTTATGGGGTTACGATGAAACTGTCAGTGTTGTCTTGAACACTTTCAGGACGATGCTGAATCTCTTGAAAGAGTATCCCGAATTTATTTATTCCCAAGATCAGGCGGCTGCCTATAGAATTGTAGAAGAATACGATCCGGAGATGCTGGAGGAGATAAAGCAAAGGGTTAAAGAGGGCCGCTGGGAGCTTACGGCATCTTCATGGGTTGAACCGGATAAAAACATGCCGTCGGGGGAAAGCCTGACCCGGCATATTTTATATACAAAAAAGTACCTGCAGTCGATTTTCGGTGTTGATGCAGAGGATTTAAAGATAGACTTTGAACCGGATACCTTTGGACACAATGCCAATATTCCGGAGATTCTCTCCAACGGAGGAGTGAAATACTACTATTACTGCAGAGGACACAATGACGGAGGAAACCCGGTATTTAAGTGGATGTCCCCGTCGGGCAAGTATATAATTGCCTATAAGGAGCCTCACTGGTACGATTCCCGGATTGAGCCTTCCATGGTATTGAGTGTGCCTGAATTTTGCAAAAAAATCGGACTGAAAACTATGCTCAAGGTATATGGTGTCGGAGACCACGGAGGAGGACCGACCAGAAGGGATGTTGAAAGAATTAGGGATATGGCTGAATGGCCTGTATTTCCGAGCATAAGGACGGGCAAATACAGCGAATATTTTGCCATGCTTCATGAAATTGAGGATAAACTTCCGGTCATAAAGGAAGAGCTTAATTTCATTTTCACCGGATGCTATACTTCTCAATCGAAGATCAAAATTGCCAACCGGGTATCGGAAAGATTATTAAATGAAGCTGAGCTGTTTAGCAGCGCTGCAGCTTTAAACGTATCGTCTGTGTACAATGCCGGGGATTTTGAAAAGGCATGGAGAAATACGCTTTTCAACCAGTTCCATGATATTCTTCCAGGTTCTTGTGTTCCGGAGGTCCGGGATTTTGCATTAGGACGGTTCCAGGAGATTACGGCCATGGCAAACAGCAAGAAAGCCGGTGCATTGAGGAAGATAGCCGAAAATATAGACACATCCCGATATATGGATGAGAATGAAGATATAAGCGATACCATATCCGAAGGTGCAGGGGCCGGGGTAGGTGTGCATTTATTCAGGACTGGCGAATGTGAAAGAGGAAGCGGAAAAACCAGGGTTTTTCATGTGTTTAATCCGTCATTCCATGAACGGACAGAGGTCACTGAGATAACCCTGTGGGATTGGAACGGGAATGTAAATAACATTGTTTTCAAAGACGACAGGGGAGAAAAGGTAGAACACCAATTAGTGGATAAAGGTTTTTCAGAACACTGGGGACATTATTTCCTCCGGGTATTGATCAGGGCGAGGGTTCCTGCCTGCGGATACTCCACATACATAATGACAGAAGATGATGAGCGCAGGCTGGAAGATGTGAACCCGCATCACAGGGATTATCCCCTGGCGCTGGAAAATCTTCCTCCCAGCGAGCAATTCAATTTTATTATGGAAAATAATAAGATTAGAGTTGAATTTGATACTGCCGACCTTTCAATAAAATCCATTATTGACAAGCAAAGCGGAGAGGAGATGGTTGATGCTGCCAAAAGCGGAGGAATTTTTAGGCTCATTGAGGAGGATGCTTATCAACATGGGGGTAATGCCTGGGTTATAGGCCGGTATAAAAGCATGGTGAGCTTAAATGCCAATGTCAAACTGGAAAAGTCTCTGTTGAGTCCAAATGCTTTAAGACAGTTTATAGTCTATACAATTGAAACAGGGAACTCACAGCTGAAAGTTACCGTATATCTGGATAAGGATAGCACAAGGCTTAATTTTACCGTCGAAGGAATGTGGAATGAAATGGGGAGGAGAGGCGACGCCACTCCTCAGCTGAGTTTCTTTTTGCCTCTCGGCTATAAATGCAGTTCCTATAGATATGACATTCCGTTTGCAACTATAAACAGGCCGGCATTGAACTGTGATGTGCCTGCCAACAACTGGGCATTGGCCGAAAGGGATGCAGGAGGAAGTAAAGCCTTGATGCTCATGTCCGGTTCTACCTATGGATTCAGAGGAGACGGCAATGCTTTATCCCTCACGCTCATAAGAAGTACCTTTTCGCCGGACCCCTATCCCGAATCCGGCATGCACCGGTTTGAATTTGCCTTATGCCTGGCGGATAGCTCCCGGAATAAGGAGTTAACTGATATTTCCTATGATTATGCCCATCCCTTGGAATATGTATCGGTTAAAGCGCATGAGGGTTGTCTGCCGGAAACAAAGAGCTTCATGCAGTTGGAAGAGGGAAATGTGGCAATATCCGCAGTAAAAGTGCCGGAGGCTGAAAATGACGGCAAAAGGCTCATTATAAGGGCATATGAAACGGATGGCGGTAGTGGCAAAGCAGTCTTAAACCTGCATAGGCCTGTTAAAAATGCATGGTTTGTGGATGCCAATGAAAACATGCTAGAAAGCGATGCTTTCATATATACCGATGCTACAAGAGTAGTATTTCAATTGAGACCTTATGGGGTGCTCAACATTTGTGTGGATTTTTACTAATCTACCTCATTGTACTAAGTCTGAATTGTTAATGACAACGTAAAAAAATAGTATCAATTGCACAAAGGAGCATCCCTTTGTGCAATTTCTCTAACAGAAAGGAGGCGAAAGTGCTACGGATAATGCTTTACCGGCGAATTCCATAATGCCGGAGTAATTATATGCGCTGCTGACTAATATATTATTGTAGAGGCAATAAAGGTCTGCATCGGAACATAAATAATAATTTAATTTGCTGTGGTTGGTTAATTTAAGACAGCGTTGCGGAGAGTTTGGAGGTATAGGCTCGGAACTCAGTTATCGAGGCTGTTTAGGGTATATCTGTTTGGGGTATATAAGTTCCAAAGCATTGCACATATTTTAAGCTTCGGAATAAAATATGTATTATGCATTTAAGCTTGCCAAAATCAAGTTTTTTCTTATGATTGCGTATCAATCCTTGTTGCTACATATGCAGTAATTAATATTAGGAAAGAGTGATATTTTTTGAATACGTTTTCAATAATTATCAGGCTGGTTCTGGCAGTGGTTCTGGGTGGATTGGTAGGACAGGAGAGGGAAAATAAGAACAGACCTGCCGGATTCAGGACGCACATATTGGTTTGTGCAGGTTCTGCACTGGTAATGACGACTTCAGAGTTTCTTTTCAGCAGATATAACGAATTTACAAATTTGGATCCTGCCAGGCTGGGAGCCCAGGTAATAAGCGGTATAGGCTTTCTGGGAGCAGGTACCATAATCCGCCAGGGAAGCAGCGTCAAAGGACTTACCACAGCTGCCAGTCTCTGGGCCGTCGCATGTGTAGGTCTGGCTGCAGGTACGGGTTTTTATGAGGGTGCGATTGCCGGAGCAATTATAATATACCTTACGCTGTTCTTGTTGGGGAGATTTGGGAAAGCCATCGAGAGAAGAGCGTCTCACCTAACCGTATGCCTGGACTTGGAAGACAAACCCGGAAAAGTAGGAGAAATAGGACTGGCATTGGGAAAATGCGATGTGTCGATCAGAAACATAGAGTTCATTGATGAAGATGAGTCGGAAGATAAACTGGTTTCCATCAGACTGACTTTAAAATTGCCAAGAGGCGTTACCCATGACATGGTGCTGGACGCCATAAGGCGTATAGATGGCGTGCACAATGTTGAAGCTGTGTGAAAGCCGGGGGCATAAACTTTTTAATTGACATTGTAACTTATACTTTTAAATGAAAGCGTTTTCGATAAATTTTTAACTATCTCTCAGTCAACTTGACTGATGGATAGATTGTTTTGAATGAAATATATAAAACCACTGAACAAAATATATAAAACCATTGAACAAGCTTCAGTTTTTTGGTAACATATAGATGTGAATTAAAGATTGATTAATTACGGTTCAATAATTATTTTTTATCAAATTTATGAAAACGTTAACATTGTTAAAGGGTGCGGATTATGGATTTTTCCTATCCAAAAGTTACAATAACGGATATTGCAAATAAAGCAAATGTTTCCATTACAACAGTTTCAAGGGTATTGAACGGAAACCCGGCGGTAAGCAAAAAAACCCGTAAGAAGGTAGAAAAGATAATCGAGGAGATGGGTTATATCCCCAATGCACTAGCACGGGGGCTTGTTAACAACTCCAGCAATACCATAGGCCTTATTGTGTCAGATATTACCAACAGCTTCTTTGCGGATGTGATACAAGGAATAGAAAGCGTGCTGAGTTCTTACGGAATATCGGTTTTTCTTTGCAACACCGGGTATTCCCGGGAAAAAGAGGATTCGTATATACTGCAGATGCTGAGCAAAAGAGTTGACGGATTGATCATATTCAGTACTTATGCAAATCATGAGGATACCATAAGAAAAGCAAAGGAAATTGTTCCGATAGTCACAGTACAGTCATCTTTTGATGGCGTGGATTGCATCAACACCACCGATGAAAAGGGAGCTTATGATGCAGTAAGCTATATGATCAAATGCGGTCACAAACATATCGCCTTTTTGACATATGGCTATGACAATACCACCATCCTTGATCGAAAGAAAGGCTATATCAGGGCGTTGGAAGACAACGGCATACCGGTGGATGAGAAGTTGATTATTTCTTCCGAGTTCAAGCCGAACTGTGGATATCACATGACCCAGGAGCTTCTGGACAAAGCTCCTTATGTAACGGCAATCTTTGCATATAATGATCAGATAGCCCTGGGGGTTTACCTTTGTTTGCAGAAAAGAGGTCTCAGAATACCGGAGGATATTTCAGTGGTTGGCTATGACGATACAGAGCTTGCAACGCTTGTAAACCCTTCTTTAACCACTGTGGGACAGCCACGAAAAGAGATGGGTACAAGTGCCGCAGAGCTGCTGGTAAAAAGAATACGGGAGCGCAAGAGCTTTATACCCCAGACGGTTCTGCTGCCAACGACGCTGATTGAAAGAGAATCGGTAAGGAAACTCTAAATTGGCCAGCACAACCATTCATGCATGCAAAGCGCAACCAATTATGAAAATACCATTTTTACTTACATGTAATCAAATTAAGTTAATATAGCTTTTGCAAGAATAACAAACAGCACCTTTGCTGAGGCATAATCAATCAAACTTGGACTAACTCTTCAGAGTATGGCAATCTCGCCTTTACTCTGAAGGTTTATATTTTCTTTAAATGAATCAAAGGAGGAGTTAGTAATGGTAAAGGTTGGAGTGGCCGGATATGGTGTAATAGGCCAAAGATTAGCTGATGGAGTAGCTCTGCAAAAGGATATGGAGTTAGTTGGTGTGGCAGACATAGCACCAACCCTTGCTGTAAGAGCATTAAAGGAAAAGGGGATGCCTTACAAATTCTACAACTCTCTGCCGGAAAACCAAAAGCTTCTTGAGGATGCAGGAATCCCGGTTTCAGGAACACTGGAAGACCTGGTACAGCAGGTTGACATTATGCTGGATGCAACCAGTGCCGGGATTGGTGCAAAAAATAAGGAAATCTACGCTAAATACAATAAGAAAGCTATTTTCCAGGGAGGAGAGAAAAACAGCGTAGCGGATGTATTCTTCCATGGGTATGCTAATTATGAAAAAGGTGTAGGAAAGCAATTCCTCAAGCTGACTTCCTGCAATACCACCGGCTTGATCAGGGCGGTTGACTGTCTTGACAGAGTTGTTGGAATAGAAAAAGTTGCCATCACGATAATCAGGCGTGTCGCAGACCCCGGAGACTACCATAGGGGACTTACAAATGCACTTCAGATAGACAAGGCTCCTAACCACCAGGCAGTGGATCTGATGACCATAATGCCTCATATCAATGCTACGGGAATACTGGTACATACGCCGGTGACCCATGGACACATTATTACTGTTGTAGCAACACCAAAGAAAAAAATCTCAAAAGATGAGGTGCTCAAGGCCTTCAATTCCCATGACAGAATAAGGGTTGTCAGGATAGCCGACGGTTTCCTTGGAAATGCATCCTTGTTCAGATATGCAAGGGACCTTGGAAATCCGAGGGGAGATATGTATGAGATAGCTATCTGGGAGGAATCAATAGTAGAATCCGGCAATGATATCATGTTTGCAATAAATATACCACAGGAATCGGTTGTTATACCGGAAACCATGGATGCTATCAGGGCAGCTATGGAAATGCAGACTAACGGGGCGGAAGGTGTCGCCATCACAAATAAATATCTGGGGATGGGAAAATGGAAGTAAAAACAGATATCGGAATGAAATCCATGCGCGATTTCAATTATAGCGGAAAAACAGTGTTGCTGAGGGTGGATATAAATTCACCCTTGGACCCTGTGACAAAAAGGATTGTCAACACCAACAGAATTGACATGAGTCTTCCAACCATAAAATATATTCTGGATCAGAATGCCAAGCTTGCGATAATTGCTCATCAGGGTGACACTTTGGATTACCAGAACCTGATACCAATGGAAGAACATGCACAGATCCTTAGCCAAAAGCTGGGAAGAGAGATAAAGTACATTGATGATGTTGCCGGTCCGGCAGCAAAGCAGGCGGTAAAAGATTTAAAGCCCGGAGAGGCTATACTACTAGGTAATCTAAGATATCTTACAGAAGAAATATCCACCTTTGAGGATGCGGTAAAATTAAAACCGGAAGAAATGCTAAATACATATCTTGTACGCAATCTAGCCCCATTGATGGATTTCTATGTAAATGATGCTTTTGCTGCAGCTCACAGAAATGCTCCCTCCATGGTTGCTTTCCAGGAGATATTGCCAACAGCGGCAGGAGATCTCATGGTGAAAGAGATAACTGCCCTCACCAGGGTTATGGAATGTCCGGAAAAGCCATCCATTTTCGTACTGGGTGGAGCAAAAATATCCGATGCTTTTGGTATGATGAAGCAGGTTTTAATGAACGGAACTGCCGATAAGATTTTGGCATGCGGCGTTACCGGTATTACGATGCTCATGGCTAAAGGTTATTCTGTAGGCGCTGCCAATGAAAAATTCATAAAGGACAGGTCCCTGGATGTTTTCATAAAGCCGGCTATGGAGTATTTAAGGGATTATCCTGAAAAAATCGTTTACCCGGTGGATCTTGCTTACGAAAAAGACGGACAGAGGGTCGAGGTCGATATTGAGGATCTCCCTGTGAACGAACTTACTATGGATATAGGAAAAAAGACAATAGAAATGTTTAAAGCAGAAATATCCAAGGCAGGTACCATCTTTGTGAACGGTCCGGCCGGAGTATACGAGAACAAGCTTTTTGAAACAGGAACCCGGGAGATATGGAGTGCCATCGCCGATTCAAAAGGCTACTCTGTGATAGGCGGGGGAGATACCGTAAGTGCAGCCCAAAGGTTCATTGATACGGGCAAAATAAACTATGTATGTACTGCCGGGGGAGCGATGGTAAGGTTTTTGTCGGGCAAACAGCTTCCATTAATTGAAGCTATGAGAAAAGCAGCAAGAAAGGATGTTTAAACCCTATAGATAAAGCAAGAATGGGGGCGGTGAAATGTTAAGCAAACAGGAGATAAAAGAACTGGAAATATTGGCACTAAAAATAAGGATAGAAACCATCCGGGAAATAGGCACACTGGGCTTTGGGCATCTTGGCGGTGCGATGTCCATTGTTGAGACTCTGGCAGTGTTATATGGCAAGATTATGAATGTAGATCCCAAAAATCCCCGTTGGGAGGACAGGGATTGGTTAGTCTGCTCTAAAGGGCATGCAGGGCCGGCAGTATATGCCGCCCTGGCCATTAAAGGCTACTTCCCTATGGAAGAATTGAAAACCTTGAACAAACCAGGGACCCGTTTACCGAGCCATTGTGACAGAAACCTGACCGTTGGTATAGATATGACTACCGGGTCTTTGGGACAGGGTGCATCCACAGCGGCAGGTATAGCACTGGGAAACCGTTTGAGCGGTAGGGACAGCAAAACATACCTTATATTGGGAGACGGTGAAATCCAGGAAGGCCAGGTTTGGGAAATGGCTTCCTTTGCAGCTCACCGGAAGCTGGACAACCTGATAGCCTTCGTCGACAATAACAAAAAGCAGCTGGACGGTTACACAAAGGACATCAACGACCCGAGGGACATCAGGGCGAAATTTGAAAGCTTCGGATGGTATGCCCAGGATGCGGATGGCAAGTGTGTAGCCAGCATATACGAAGCTATAGAGCGAGCCATGAATACAAAGGGAAAGCCTTCGGTTATTGTTCTGGACACGATAAAAGGACAGGGATGCAGTTTTGCAGAGAATCTTCTGTTCAACCACCATATAGAAATCAGTGAAAGTCAAATGAAAGAAGCGATTGAGGAGCTGGAGAAAAAACTGGAGAAGGTGGTGAGCTTATGAAGGCAATTATCGCAGCAAACAAGGTAACAGAGAGTATTGAAATGAGAAAAGCTTACTGTGACACATTGATGGAGCTGGCCGCAAAGGATGACAGGATTGTGGCGCTGGATGCGGATTTGATGAATTCCATGGGAATGATGCCGTTTTTGAAAGCATTTCCGGACAGAGCCATCGATGTTGGAATACAGGAAGCCAATATGATAGGGGTGGCAGCAGGCCTTTCGGCTACCGGAAAGGTGCCTTTTGCTCATAGTTTCGGACCTTTTGCTTCCAGAAGATGCTACGATCAGATATTTCTTTCATGTGGTTATGCCAAGCTCAATGTCAAAATAATCGGAAGCGACCCGGGGATTACCGCTGCATTCAATGGAGGAACCCACATGCCTTTTGAAGATATGGGAATCCTTCGCAATGTACCGGGAATAACCATCATGGAGCCTACCGACTCGGTGATGCTAAAGGACATTATACGGCAGGTGGCCGATATATACGGTGTCTTCTACATAAGGCTTTTAAGGAAAAATGCCCTGGGCATATATGAAGAAGGCTCAACTTTTGAAATAGGAAAGGGAATACAGTTAAGAGACGGTAAAGATGTAACCATATTTGCCATGGGCTACATGGTAGGTGAATCCCTTAAGGCGGCTGATATGCTGGAAAAAGAGGGGATTTCTGCCAGGGTGGTGGATATGTTTACCCTAAAGCCCATAGATGTGGAAATGATAGTAAAATGCGCCCGGGAGACCGGAGCGGTTGTTACTGCAGAAAACCACAGCATAATAAATGGCTTGGGTTCGGCTGTAGCTGAAGTCCTGGCGGAGAATTGCCCGACTCCCATGGAAAGGATAGGTTCAAGGGACAGATTTGGCCAGGTGGGTCCGGTCGATTATCTCGCCAAAGAGTATAACATGACTCCGGAAGATATTGCTGAAAAATGCAGGAAAGTGATTTCAAGAAAACAGGGAGGGTGTTGAATTGATTCATATAAGGCCTGATAGGGAGTTTTCGATAGGATATAATCCAATAACAACAATTGATGAAAAAGAAGACAACACAATGATGGACTTTGGCATATTGCTCATGAACAAGGGTATGGTGGAAACCAGTTCAGAAGGCAAGGAAAGAGCTTATCTGCTTCTCAAAGGCGAGGTCGTGCTCAACTGGGAAGGAAACAAAGTCACGGTAAGAAGAGATTCGTTCTTTGATGAAAACCCCTGGTGTCTTCATGTGCCCAAGGATGTGGAGGTAAGCATTGAATGCCTCAGGGATGGTACTGAAATTGCGATAACAAAGACATATAACGATAAAATCTTTACGCCGAAGCTATATACGAAGGAGGAATGCAGGAGCGAACTCCGGGGTGAAGGCACGATGGGAGAAACATCTACCCGAATAGTGAGGACAATATTTGATATAACAAATTCCGGTGATTCGAACCTTGTCCTGGGGGAAGTAATAAATTTCCCGGGAAGATGGTCCAGCTACCCACCTCATCATCATCCCCAGCCAGAGATTTATTTTTATAGATTCAATCCCGAAAATGGATATGGTTTTGCTCAACTGGGCGAAGATGTTGTCATGGTAAAGAACAACGATACCATCAAGATTCTCAACGATGCCAGCCATCCCCAGGTGACCGCACCGGGCTATGCGATGTTCTATATATGGGCTATTCGGCATTTGGACGGCAATCCTTATATAATACCCACATTTGAGCCGGAACACCTCTGGGTGACCGACAAGAATGCGAAATTCTGGCCTGACAGCAAATAGCATATCTTCAAAGGATGTTCAGTGTTTATAAAGGTATATAGCATAAAGAGGCTTATTATAAGCGCCAGTTGGCACTGCCAACCGGTATAAGGTAAAAGGAGGTATTAGATGAAAACCATACGATTGACGATGGCACAGGCCTTAGTGAAATTCCTGGATAATCAGTATGTGGAGTTTGACGGAGTGCAGCATAAATTCGTAAAAGGTATATTTACGGTATTTGGACATGGAAATGTACTGGGATTGGGTCAGGCTCTGGAACAGGACCCGGGTGAACTGGTGGTGCATCAGGCACGCAATGAGCAGGGAATGAGCCATGTGGCAGCAGGATATGCAAAGCAGAAGCTTAGGAAGCAAATCTATGCATGCACCTCTTCCGTCGGACCAGGCGCCGCCAATATGGTTACAGCAGCAGCAACCGCCACTGCAAACCGCATTCCTGTGTTATTCCTCCCGGGTGATACTTACGCATCCAGGCAGCCCGACCCTGTGCTGCAGCAGATTGAGCACTTTCATGATATAAGCATAAGCACCAATGATGCTTTCAAGGCAGTCAGCAAGTACTGGGATAGGATAAACCGTCCGGAGCAGCTGATGAGCGCTATGCTTAATGCCATGAGAGTTCTGACCGACCCTGCAGATACTGGAGCCGTAACAATTGCGCTTCCCCAGGACGTACAGGCAGAGACCTATGACTATCCCGTAGAATTTTTCAAAAAGCGCGTTCACAGGATAGAAAGAAGACCTCCTACAAAGGAAATGATAAACGATGCCGTTAATCTGATCAGGACTAAGAAGAAGCCTATCCTGATATGCGGAGGAGGAGTAAGGTATTCGGAAGCTTCGGAAACCTTCCGGGCTTTTGCAGAAAAATATAACATACCTTTTGGAGAGACTCAGGCTGGAAAGAGCGCCATACCATGGGATCATGAATTAAACCTGGGCGGAATCGGTGCGACCGGTAACCTGGCTGCCAATATGATTGCCCGGGAAGCAGATCTGGTCATCGGTGTAGGCACCAGGTATACGGACTTCACAACCTCATCCAAATGGTTGTTCCAGAATGAGAACGTAGAATTTGTCAATATAAATGTCGCTGAATTTGATGCCTATAAGCTGGATGCCGTCAAGGTTGTCGCCGATGCAAAGGTTGCGTTGGAGGCATTGATGCAAGAGCTGGACAAAGTCGGCTACAAATCGGCCTATACCAATGAAATCAAGGAAGCTAAGGATAAATGGGCTGAAGAACTTAAGAGGCTTGATACTCTGCAATATACGGGCAAAGGCTTTAAACCCGAGATAGCAGGTCATATCGACCATGTCCTGGAAGAATTCGGTGAGGCAACCGGTTCATATCTGACGCAGACAAGGGTTTTGGGCATTTTGAATGAGATTTTGGATAACGATGCCATCGTAGTCGGCTCTTCCGGAAGTCTGCCCGGAGATATGCAAAGGGTTTGGAGGGCAAAAGCTCCGGAAACCTATCATATGGAATACGGTTACTCATGCATGGGCTATGAGATCAATGCAGCATTGGGAGCCAAGCTGGCATGTCCGGACAAGGAAGTATACGCAATGGTGGGTGACGGCTCTTATATGATGCTCCACTCGGAACTGCCTACCTCCATACAGGAAAGGAAAAAAATCAACGTTGTCGTCTTTGACAATATGTCCTTTGGGTGCATTAACAACCTACAGATGGGCCACGGCATGGGAAGCTTCGGTACTGAGTTCAGATACCGCAACCCTGAGACAGGAAAGCTGGACGGTGACCTGATTTACATTGATTTTGCAAAGAATGCGGAAGGATATGGATGTAAAACCTATACGGTCAGAACCGAAGAAGAATTAAGGGCTGCGGTGGAGGATGCAAAGAAGCAAACTGTTTCCACTCTTATAGACATCAAGGTTCTGCCCAAGACCATGACCCATGACTATGAGTCCTGGTGGAGAGTCGGAAGTGCCGAAGTGGCTGAGAAAGAAAGCGTTTTGAGTGCAACCAGGAGAGTTAAAAAGGAATTGGAGAAAGCCAGAAAATACTGATGTATTGGAGCATATACACGACACTTTTATCGTGTATCAAATATAAAACATCAGGGAAATTGCAATTCAATAATGAAGAGAAAGCAATTGCCGGAAGGCAATTGGCTTTCTCTTTCATGCTGACTCTTTGTTGCTGCTTATTAATTAAAGTCGTATCGGTTGAATTGATTTAATTGATTTCACATGTTTAATGACGGATAAAATTTTAACCGAGCTCACTATAAAGCTGGGAGGATGGAATTATGTTTGATAGGAACAAGGTAAAGCTTGGTATAGCCCCTATTGCCTGGACCAATGACGATATGCCGGAATTGGGTGCGGAAAACACCTTTGAGCAATGCATCAGCGAGATGGCTTTGGCAGGATATACAGGGAGCGAGATCGGAAACAAATATCCCAAGGACCCGGAAGTATTAAAGAAAGCCTTGGATTTAAGAAACTTGACTATCTGCAATGCCTGGTTCAGTGCTTTTCTGACAACAAAACCCCTGGAGGAAACCGTGGAGGCTTTTATAAAGCAAAGGGATTTTCTGTATGAGTTGGGAGCAAGGGTCATAGGCGTAGCAGAGCAGGGACACAGCATACAGGGCATGATGGATGTGCCTGTTATGGCGAATAAGCCGGTATTTACGGACGAAGAATGGGAAAGACTTGCGGCAGGCTTGAATGAACTGGGCCGCCTTGCTGCTGAAAAGGATATGGTGGTGGCGTACCATCATCATATGGGTACAGGAGTACAGACCTTTGAAGAAATAGACAGGCTCATGGAAATGACGGACCCCAGGCTGGTATATTTGCTTTTCGACACAGGACATCTGACGTTTTCAGGGGTGAATCCGCAAGAAGTCCTCAAAAAATATGTGCATAGGATTAAGCATGTACACCTGAAGGATATCCGAAAAGACGTGCTGGACAGGGTGGGCAAAGAAAATATGAGCTTCCTGCAGGCAGTAAGGGAAGGAGTATTTACTGTTCCCGGAGATGGTATGATAGATTTTGTTCCGCTGTTTAAAATACTGGCTGAAAATAATTATGAAGGCTGGTTTGTGGTAGAGGCTGAGCAGGATCCGGCCAAAGCAAATCCTCTGGAATATGCAATCAAGGCAAGAAAATATATAAGGGAAAAAACAGGACTGTAAATTTTGAATGGGGGTTTATGGAATGGAAAAGAAAATTACGATTGGTATAATCGGGGCAGGAAGAATCGGTAAACTTCATGCGGAAAATATAGCCAATAATTTTAAATATGTAGAAATCAAAACCATATCCGATCTTTATGCCGATAAGATAGCTGATTGGGCAAAAAGCCTGGGTGTTAAGAATGTATGCAGTGATTACAAGGAAATCATAAATGATCCGGAGATTGACGCTGTTCTGGTGTGCTCGTCCACCAATACCCATTCCCAGATATCCTACGAGGCTGCGAAAGCAGGAAAACACATTTTCTGCGAGAAGCCTATAGATTATGATATTGACAGGATAAAAAAGGTTATGGAAGCAGTGGATGAAGCTGGAGTAAAGTTCCAGGTAGGCTTTAACCGCAGGTTTGATCACAATTTCAAAAGGGTGCGGGAGCTGGTGAAAGAAGGTAAGATCGGAGAGCCCCATATAATAAAGATAACTTCCAGAGATCCGGAACCACCTCCGATAGAATATGTAAAAGTATCCGGAGGTATGATGCTGGATATGACAATCCATGACTTTGACATGGCCAGATACCTCTCGGGAAGTGAAGTGACGGAAGTTTATACCTCTGCTGCCGTGCTGGTGGACCCGGAAATAGGAAAGGCAGGGGACGTAGATACGGCAGTCATAACCTTGAAATTTAAGAACGGAGCAATAGGCGTGATCGACAACAGCAGAAAAGCAGCGTATGGATACGACCAAAGGGTGGAAGTTTTCGGCTCCAAGGGTGGAATAACCGTTTCCAATGATACCCCCAGCTCTGCAGTTCTGAGCACAAGCGAAGGCGTATTTAGTGATAAGCCAAAATACTTCTTCCTGGAAAGGTACAAAGATTCATTTATTGAAGAACTCAGAGACTTCTTTGATGCTGTGCTCAATGACAAACCGACTCCGGTGACTGCAATCGACGGTTTAAAGCCGGTAATTATAGGGTTGGCGGCTATGGAGTCATATAAAACAGGAAAGCCTGTTAAGATAGAAGAATAGGCTGAAGTGGCTATTACAAAAATAGGGTCAATATGCAATTCTACATACTTTAGAATTAAATTTACCTGTTGTGCCAGCTAATTTGAGACAGCGTTGCGGAGAGTTAGTAGTGGATTAGGGGACATTGCTCATCGTAAAAGGAGTACATCTTATCCGAGAGAAGTGTGTCCCCTTACTGTATCAAAAGGGGACATTCCTCATCGAAAAAGGAATACATCCTGCCCGTAAGAGGTGTGTCCCCTAACATTATTAAAAAAATGTTGATAAAAATTTTACCATGTGTTATACTACTTAGCGGAAAATACGCACGCAAGTGGATTCACAAAGAGTTGCCGAAAGGTACTTTGTGAAGATGAAGATTGCGGAGGTATTAAACAAAGGAGGTAGAAAAATGTCAGTTATTTCAATGAAGCAATTGCTGGAAGCCGGTGTGCATTTCGGACACCAGACCAGAAGATGGAATCCTAAGATGGCCGAATATATCTTTACAGAGAGGAACGGTATATATATTATCGATCTCCAGAAGACTGTAAAGAAAATAGAAGAGGCTTATTTCTTTGTTCGTGAAGCCGCAATGAACGGTGAGGATGTGCTGTTTGTAGGAACCAAGAAGCAGGCACAGGAAGCGATTAAAGAAGAAGCCGAAAGATGCGGTCAATTCTATGTCAACGCCAGATGGTTGGGCGGCATGCTCACCAACTTCAAGACTATCAGAAAGAGGATTGACAGGCTGAATCAGCTGGAAGAAATGCAGAATACCGGTGTGTTCGATGTACTGCCCAAGAAGGAAGTCATCAAGCTTAAGAAGGAAATGGCAGACCTGGAGAAGAACCTGGGTGGTATAAAGAACCTCAAGAGACTGCCGGGAGCTATGTTTGTGGTTGACCCGAGGAAAGAGAGAAATGCGATCCTCGAAGCCAGAAGACTTGGTATACCTGTAGTCGCTATTGTTGACACAAACTGCGATCCTGACGAAGTTGATTATGTAATCCCTGGCAATGACGATGCCATCAGGGCTGTCAAATTGATAGCTTCAAAAATTGCCGATGCAATAATTGAAGGCAGACAGGGCGAACAGCTTACAGATTCCGGAGTTGAGGAAACTGTAGAGCAGGAAGAAAGTTTTGAGACAGAAGCAGTAGCAGAGTTGGAAGCAGAACCTGCAGCTGAAGCACAAGTAGAAGCATAATAGTGACAGAGCCGGTCTTCGGTCTTTTGGAGGCTGGAGACCGGTTTCATATTATAAAGATGAATTGTGAGCACAGCCTTGTTTTTTACAGGCATCAAAGCCCTGAGTTTTACTAGTGCAGCTTGCAATTATACATATTTGTACCTTGCGAAGGGTATTTTATTAGTCAGATACGGAAAACTAATATATTAATTATACAAGTTTGGAGGAATTACCATGATTACTGCCGAAATGGTCAAGCAGCTTCGTGAGAGAACCGGAGCCGGTATGATGGATTGTAAAAAAGCTCTTACCGATGCAAACGGTGACATGGAGAAAGCTATTGAGTTGCTCAGAGAAAAAGGACTGGCTGCAGCTGCTAAGAAAGCTGGAAGAATAGCTGCAGAAGGTATTGTCGATGCTTACATCCACGGAGATGGAAGAATAGGTGTTTTGGTGGAAGTTAACATCGAAACGGATTTTGCAGCGAAAAATGAAGATTTCAGAGCTTTTGTAAAGGATATCGCAATGCAGATTGCCGCAAGCAAGCCGGAGTACGTTAGAAGAGAAGATGTTCCGGCTGAAGTGGTAGAGAAGGAAAAAGAAATATTGAGGGCTCAGGCTCTTAATGAAGGCAAGCCTGCAAACATCGTGGACAAGATGATAACCGGCAGACTTGAGAAATTTTATAAGGAAGTTTGTCTGCTGGAGCAGCCGTTTATAAAAGATCCAGACAAGACTGTACAGCAGCTCTTGAATGAAAAGATAGCTGTTATAGGAGAAAACATTAATATAAGAAGGTTTGTAAGATTTGAAAAAGGCGAAGGACTGGCAAAGAAGGAAGAAAACTTCGCTGAAGAGGTCATGAAACAGATAAATGGTTGATCATGATAAAGGGAACATATTTTTGTATGTTCCCTTTATTGTGGACATAGGGCAATTTCGCGGGATGCTGTGGTTGACGTTGAATAATATGTGGATAGCAGGACATAATTTTACTTGAATTGTGAACAGTGCGTTGAAGTTTTTGAGTTTGAACAAAATTATTTTGTCCCGGGGCAAAAACTTAAAGGCTGCTTAACCTGTGGCAACATGGAATAGTACCGCTGGGGCAAATTTTAAATATCTCAGGAAGGATTTTTAATTTCAATGTAGAAAATAAATTTAGTGGGGGTATTTATCAATGCAAACACCTAAGTACAAAAGAATAATTTTAAAACTCAGCGGAGAAGCCCTGGCAGGTGAAAAAAAGGCAGGCATCGATGAAAACTATCTCAGCTTGATATGTGATAAGATAAGTGAAGTATATAAATTAGGTGTCGAAATAGCCATTGTTGTCGGCGGAGGCAACTTCTGGAGGGGAAGAAGCGGCAAGTCGATGGATCGGACGACAGCCGACCATATGGGAATGCTGGCAACTGTCATAAATGCACTGGCCTTACAGGATGCCTTGGAGTCAAGAAATATTCCCACAAGGGTGCAGACTGCCATAGAAATGAGACAGATAGCTGAGCCGTACATCAGAAGGAGAGCAGTAAGGCATCTGGAGAAGAAAAGAATTGTCATCTTTGCTTGCGGTACAGGCAATCCGTACTTTACTACAGATACAACCACCGCATTGAGAGCTGCCGAAATAGATGCGGAAGTCATACTCATGGCTAAGAATGTTGATGGCATATATGACAGCGATCCGGTAAAAAACCCGGATGCAAAAAAATTCGACAAGCTGTCTTATATGGACATCCTCGGAAACCGACTTGGAGCCATGGATTCGACAGCTACATCCCTTTGTATGGATAACAACATACCGATTATATTTTTTGGTCTCGATAAGCCGGAAAATATTGTGAAGGTGGTACTTGGCGAAAATATAGGAACGATTATTTCTTAAAGAAAGGGAGGATTTTATGGTAAAGGACGATTATAAGCCTTTTGAAGAAAAAATGAAAAAAACCATCAGCGTGCTCAAGGAAGAACTGGCAGGCTTAAGGGCGGGAAGAGCCAATCCGGCGATACTGGATAAAGTAACCATTGATTATTACGGAACTCCCACCCCCATCAATCAGTTGGGCAATATATCAGTTCCCGAGGCCAGGGTTATTTTGATACAGCCTTGGGATGCAAAGATTTTGAAGGAAATTGAAAAAGCCATTCAGAAATCGGATATCGGAATTAACCCTAATAATGACGGAAAGGTAATAAGGCTGGTATTCCCACCTCTGACCGAGGAAAGAAGAAAAGAGCTTACCAAAGTGGCAAAGAAACATGGCGAGGATGCAAAGGTTGCCATCCGTTCGATAAGAAGGGATGCAATAGAGCATTTCAAAGCCCTTAAGAAAAAGAGCGAGATTTCTGAAGATGATCTTAAGGTTGCTGAGAAAGATATGCAGAATATCACCGATAAGTACATAAGTGAAATAGATAAAATTGTAGAAATCAAGGAAAAGGAAATCCTTGAGGTATAGATCGGACGATGGGCGGTATGAAAGCTGAAGGAAGCAGCAATCGGCATGCGGCAATACCGGACGTTGCCGGCTATACTTTTAAGAGAGCGGCCAAGCTTCTTGAGGAATCGGGAGTGGCTATACGGGCTGTGAAGATTGCTGCCCAACCAAAGGAAACAATTATGGAGCATGACGATACATTTAGGGTTATTAAGGTCAAACCCCTGGATGATAATACGGTAGAATTGCTTGTTTGCAAACCCCTCTGATACATGAGGGGTTATTTATTATTTTCTTAGTACCGGTCCAATATTTGTTAAAACAGTTTCAATAATTTTACTTCTATATTATAATATTGGCGATGGGGTTTAACTAAATTGGCTATGGAGCAGCTGGAGGAATAGGTGTTGTTTTTTAAAGGCTTGTTTAGAAAGAAAAAGCACGAAATTGATTACGGCAAATTGCCGGAACACATTGCAATTATAATGGACGGTAACGGAAGATGGGCCAAAAAAAGAGGCTTGTCAAGAAGCATAGGGCACAGGGAAGGGTCTAATACCTTGAAAAAGATCGTAACCTTCTGTGAAGAGATCGGCATAAAATACCTTACAGTCTATGCCTTTTCGACGGAGAACTGGAAGAGGCCTAAAAGTGAGGTTGATTCCCTGATGTCTTTATTAAAGGAGTATTTAAAGAATGCGGACAAGGAGCTGTCAGGTAAAAATGTGCGCATTAATGTTATAGGTGATATCAGCAGACTTTCTCCCGAGATTCAGGCATTGACGAAGAAGGTAATGAAGTCCACCTCCCGTAATACAGGCATGCTTTTGAATATTGCGTTGAATTATGGGGGAAGGGATGAGATTTTAAAGGCAGTTAAAGCTATTGCCAAGGAAACGGCGGCAGGAAAGATTTCTGCTGATGATATAGATGAAAAAATGATTTCGGACCATCTTTATACTTCAGGGATTCCAGATCCGGACCTGCTGATAAGGACCAGCGGAGAAAAGAGGCTGAGCAATTTTCTTATCTGGCAGAGTGCATATAGTGAGTTCTGGTTTACCGACGTACTCTGGCCTGATTTCAAAAAGGAAAACATGTTGGAGGCGATATATGCCTACCAAAATAGGGACAGGCGATATGGGGGTATTTAATTGTTGAGAAAAAAGGATATTAACGCGATGAAGACTAGGATTATAAGTGCGGTAATAGGATTGGTGCTGCTTTTTGCGGTTGTCCTGTCGGGGAAGTACCTCCTAGGAATAGGAATATTCATCCTTGCACTCATAGGTGTTCATGAATTTTATAATGCCATTGGGAAGGCAGGCTACAAGCCGGTAAGAATTATCGGATATATTTCCTGTCTCCCTATACTTTTTATCGGGATGGGTGTCACTTCCGCCAAAGTATACAGCTATATCAGCTTATTTAAGTCTATAAATTACTTTTCTCTGGGAATGTATGCGGCTTTAGTGTTTCTGTTTGTCATGACAATATTTTTACATGACAGGTATAACATTGCAGACATAGCACTGACGCTTTTTGGAGCTTTTTATGTGGCTTTTCTGTTCTCCTTCGTGCCGCTGACCAGGAATTTGCCAAATGGAAGCTACTTTATATGGATGGTGTTCATAGGCGCTTTTGTGACGGATACCTTCGCATATTTTACGGGAGTCTTTTTCGGCAAAACAAAGTTCCTGCCTGCCATAAGCGCCAATAAAACCCTGGAAGGCTCGATAGGAGGAATTATCGGGTGTACGGTGATGATGGTCCTTTACGGAATGTTTATAAATTCCTATAGTCCTGTAAATCCTGATATTCCACTGTACCATTTTGCCATTCTGGGGCTTTTAAGCGGAGTCCTTTCCCAGATAGGCGACTGGTCCGCTTCGGCTATAAAGAGATATGTTAAGATCAAGGATTATGGAAAGATCATGCCGGGGCATGGAGGGGTGCTGGACAGGTTTGACAGCATACTCTTTATAGCTCCTGTAGTTTATTTCTACTTAAGCTTTGTGATACTTGCATGAGTATCAACAACCGAACAGGGAGATAGGATAAATGGCTAAGAAAATAGCAATTTTGGGTTCAACCGGGTCAATAGGCATACAGACTTTGGATGTAGCCCGCAATTTAGGAATAGAAGTGCTGGGACTGACAGCAAGCAAAAATATTGAGCTTTTGGAAAAACAAGCGAGAGAGTTTAAACCCCAGGCTGTGGCGGTGGCGGATGAAAAGCTCGCCAATTTGCTGTATGAAAGGCTCAGAGATTTGAATATAGAGGTATATGGAGGAGTTGACGGACTGAAAAAAGTTGCGTCAATGGATGGTACGGATACGGTGGTATCCTCTGTTGTGGGAATTGCCGGATTGCTTCCGACAATAGCAGCGATAGAAAAAGGCAAGGATATTGCCCTGGCCAACAAGGAAACTCTTGTAACTGCAGGAGCTATAGTCATGGCCATGGCAAGGAGCCGCAATGTAAGAATATTTCCTGTAGATAGCGAGCATTCTGCTATTTTTCAATGCCTTGCGGCAAATGACAAAAAGGATCTCGCCAGGATAATCCTGACAGCTTCCGGAGGGCCATTCAGAGGCATGAGCTATGAGGAGCTGGAGAAGGTTACTGTCGAGCAGGCGTTGAAGCATCCAAACTGGAGTATGGGCAGCAAGATCACCATAGATTCTGCGACGCTCATGAACAAGGGCTTTGAGGTTATAGAAGCAAGATGGCTGTTTGATGTAGGTGCTGACAAGATACAGGTTCTTGTACATCCTCAGAGCATAATCCATTCCATGGTTGAATATGTGGATGGATCGATCATTGCCCAATTGGGGGCGCCTGATATGCGCATTCCCATTCAACTGGCCCTTACATACCCGGCCAGGATGCCCAATGATTTCTCAAAGCTGGATTTCTTAAAGGTAGGAAGCTTAACTTTCGAAGATCCCTGCTATAGGACTTTTCCATGCCTGAGGCTTTCCTTTGAGGCTCTTAATGCCGGAGGTACAATGCCGGCTGTTTTAAATGCTGCCAATGAAATTTCTGTAAATTTATTTTTAAAAGGAAAAATCGGTTTTAACGACATTTCCCGAATAAATGAAAAGGTGATGGATAAACACATTTTGAATATTAGTCCAAGCATAGATGATATAATAGATAGTGACGTGTGGGCCAGGAAGAAAGCAATGGAATTGGCCGCGTCCATTAACTGATTCTGGAGGTAATTTATGAATATATTTATTGCTGTAATCGCACTGAGCTTTCTGATACTTGTCCATGAGTTCGGACATTTCATCGCGGCAAAGCTTTCAGGGATAAAAGTCGAGGAGTTTTCGCTTTTTATGGGCCCAAAACTCTTTGGAATACAGCGGGGAGAGACTATGTATTCAGTACGCCTCGTTCCCCTTGGTGGTTATGTTAAGATGGAAGGTGAAGAGGAAGCATCGGACGATGAAAGGGCTTTTAACAAAAAGCCGATACCGGTAAGGATGGCTGTGATATTCGCCGGACCTTTAATGAACCTTCTGATTGCAGTGATTTTTGTCGCTATAGTGTTTTCTGCAAGCGGTTTCAGCACGACGGAAATATCCAGTGTGGCACCGGATTCACCGGCCTATGCGGCAGGGATTAGAAATGGTGATACCATTGTAAGCTATAACGGTAAAAGGATATATCATCCGTCGGATTATGTTCTCTTTTCCTATACACAAAACAATGAACCTGTAAAGATTGGCATCAAACGGGATAAAGAAATTATTGAAGTCATGGTAACTCCGGAGGTGATCCCGGCTAAAACCAGCTATATACTGGGATTTACCCCCAAAGAAAGCGAAGGACCGGAATCCAACGTGGTAGCTTCCGTGCTTTCGGGTACAGATGCGGAGAAAGCCGGGCTTAAAGCCGGGGACAGGATAGTCGGATTAAACGATGTGGAAATAACTAGCAGGCAGGATATTGCGGATTTCATGGCTAAAAACAATGATGCTCCGGTTCAGGTAACGGTGGAAAGAGGCGGTCAGAAGCTCACTCTTGTGATAAAACCTGCCCTCCAGACAACAAAAGAGACTATTTCCATAGGTATAAACAGGTTTAAATATGCCCGGGGCAACCTGCTGGAGAATATAAAACAGTCGGTCATATATAACTATTCTACGGCAAGGAGTGTCTACTACTCTTTTTTGTACCTTATACAAAGGAAGGTTCCTGCCAATGAGATGATGGGACCGATAGGGATAGTTACAACAATAGGTGAAACAGTGGAAATGAGCCAGACCATTAAGGATAAACTGGTTAACCTTGTGGGTATAACTTCCCTTATAAGCGTAAATCTGGGAATTATGAACCTTATTCCGTTTCCGGCTCTGGACGGGAGCAAGATAATCATTCTCATCATAGAGGCCATCAGAAGGAAGGCAATGCCTCCTGAAAAGGAAGCGATAATCTCAATGGTGGGCCTGGTGCTTCTGCTGGTGCTTATGGTTTTTGCGACATCCAATGATATAATGAGGATATTCGGTGCCGGGTAAATAAAGATAAGATAAAAGATTTTACTTCTAAAAACCGGGGACGGCCTGCAGGAATCCAGACTTATCAGCAGCTCGTCCCTTTACATAACTTATGAAAAGAAGGTAATAAAATGCATGATAACTATATAAAACGCAAACCTACAAAGAAGATCCGAGTGGGAGATATATTTATCGGGGGAGATGCCCCGATAACAGTTCAATCCATGACCAATACCGACACGAGAGATGCGGCGTCCACAATAGAACAGATAAAAAGGCTGGAAGAAGCCGGTTGTGATATTGTCAGGGTGGCAGTTCCCGATAATGAAGCGGCAGCTGCCATAGCGAAGATAAAAAAGGCAATAAGTATACCACTGGTAGCCGATATCCATTTTGATTACCGCCTTGCCCTGGCCAGCATGGAAAACGGTGCCGATAAAATCAGGCTTAATCCGGGAAACATAGGGGGCAGGGACAGGGTCAAGGCTGTCGTGGAGCAGGCGAAGCAAAGAGGCATACCCATACGGATTGGAGTAAATTCAGGATCGGTAGAAAAGCCTATCCTTGAAAAATACGGTGGGGTTACGCCAGAGGGCATGGTGGAGAGTGCCTTGAACCATGCCGCTATTCTGGAAGATTTTGATTTTGACAATATCGTCTTCTCAATCAAAGCTTCCAGTGTGCCTATGACTATTGCGGCCTACCGCCTGATGTCGGAAAAGTCCCGGTATCCTCTGCATATTGGCGTCACTGAAGCCGGAACTATCAACAGGGGTACGATAAAATCCTCTGTTGGTCTGGGATGCCTTCTGGCAGAAGGTATTGGGGATACCATAAGGGTATCTCTTACCGGAGACCCGGTGGAAGAGGTCAGGGTGGGACTGGAGATTTTGAAGTCTCTTGGACTTATGACCGGAGGAATAGATTTTGTTTCCTGCCCTACCTGCGGAAGGTGTCAGGTGGACTTGATACGCATCGCTAACGAGGTGGAAGAAAAATTAAGGCCTTTGAAAAAGAACATAAAAGTGGCAGTAATGGGCTGTGCCGTAAACGGTCCGGGAGAAGCCAGAGAAGCAGATATTGGAATTGCCGGAGGGAAAGGCGAGGTGCTTCTTTTCAAGAAAGGAAAAGTCGTAAGGAAGATTCCCCAGGAAATGGCCGTTGAGGAGTTGCTGAGGGAGATAGAGAACGACTTCTAACAAACAAAGGACAAACATCAAAGGGGTAGTTTAAGGTGCAGAACGTAGCAACAAGCAATGGAAAGCTGTTGGACTTGTTTCCTGAAATCAGGCTGGAAGAGGATGTTTACAACCTTCTGGCCAATCTTTCGATACAGAATATAAATGTTTACAGAAAATCCAGAAAGCTTGAGATATTCACTTTATCAAGGGAATTAATTCCGGCAGAAGTCATACTGAATCTGGAACGAAATCTGGAAAAAAGCTTTAATCTGGAATCGGTGGGCATAAAGGTCAAATATGATTTGGATATGTCTCCGGAGAAAAAACTGGAGCTGTATCAGGACAGCATAATACATATGGCCAGCAAAGAGGTGGCCATGTGCCGCGGAATTCTCGCAGGCAGCAGATGGGAGCTTGCGGACAAAAAGCTGATGATCCGGCTAGGCACAAAAGGAGAAAAGATATTGAAGTCCAAGGCCTGCGACAGCCTGATCGAGAGAATCATCGAGGAGTGCTTTTCTTTTAAGGTTAAGGTAGAATTTATTGATTGTGAGATGGATGAACAGTTGAAAGAAGAATATATCAGGCAAAAGTCTGATGTGGAAGCCAAAATTATCAGCAAAGTCATAACCGGAGCATCTGTTGCTGAGAACAAGCCGGAGTACAAGGTTTCACAAAATGGACGGAAGGATGAACAGCAGGAAGGAAAAAGCTCTGATGTGATTTTGGGTAAGAATTTCAGCGACAGCATTATTAAAATGTCGGAGGTGACCCAGGACTCGGGGAAGGTATCCGTATGCGGCGAAATTTTCAGGGTCGAGTTCAAGGAAATACGGGGAGAACGTTATATATGCACTTTTGATATCACCGATAAAACCAACTCCCTTACTGCAAAGTTTTTTATCAAAAAGAATGATTATGACCTTATGAAGGAGCTGGTGAAGGAAGGGACCTATGTAAAACTCCGCGGAGAGGTGCAGTATGACAAGTTTGCGCGGGAGATCGTGATAATGGCTTCCGATATAGTGGAGGAAAAGAAGCCGGTAAGAATAGATGATGCGGAAGTCAAGAGGGTGGAGCTTCACCTTCACACGCAGATGAGTGCGATGGATGGAGTTACATCGGCAGCCGATCTGGTGAAGAGGGCGGCAAAATGGGGCCACAAGGCTATTGCCATTACCGACCACGGAGTGGTGCAGGCCTATCCCGATGCCTACAGCACAGCAAAAAAGGAAAATATAAAAATCATATATGGAGTTGAGGCATACCTTTTAGATGACAGGATACCTGTGGTATACAATCCTAAGGATCAATGCCTGGACGACTCCTTTGTGGTTTTTGACATTGAAACCACCGGCCTTGATGCGGAAAAAGACAAGATAACGGAGATAGGAGCCGTAAAAATAAAGGGAGGAAAGATAGTCGACAGGTTCAGCACCTTTGTAAACCCGGAAGTTCCGATACCGGCTCATATAACAAAGCTCACCGGAATAACTGATGAGATGGTAAAGGATGCTCCGGTGATAAGCACCGCTTTGGATGAATTTCTGCGCTTCTCGGAGGGCAGCGTGCTGGTTGCCCACAATGCCAATTTTGATGTGGGGTTCATCAGGCACAATTGCCGGGTGCTGGGGAAGGATGCCACATTTACCGTTTTGGACACCCTTCAGCTTTGCAGAAACCTGTTTCCGGAGCTGGGAAGGCACAAGCTCAATATTGTGGCAAAACATCTGGGAGTGTCCCTGGAAAACCATCACCGTGCCGTAGACGATTCAAAAGCGACGGCCGATATTCTTCTGATTTGCTTTGATAAGCTGAAGGAGAGAGGTATACATGCTATAAGCGAGATAGATACAGCTTTTGAGGGCAACTACGATTTCACAAAGGCTGCATCCTACCATGCCGTAATACTGGTCAAAAATACGGTGGGTTTGAAGAACCTTTACAAGCTGATATCCCGGTCCCATCTGGAATATTTCCATAAAAAGCCCAGGGTTCCCAGAAAGCTTTTTATGGAATACAGGGAAGGGCTGATAATCGGTTCTGCCTGTGAAGCAGGAGAGCTTTACACGGCAATCGTTAACAAAAAATCGGAAGAGGAAGTGGAGCGCATAGCTTCCTTCTATGACTATCTTGAGATACAGCCCTTGGGGAACAACCGATTCCTGGTGGACAGCGGAAAGGTGGAAAGTGAAGAGGAACTGAAAAATATAAACAGAAGGATAGTGGCGTTGGGTGAAAAGCTTAATAAGCCGGTGGTGGCCACCTGCGACGTCCATTTCATGGATCCGGAGGATGAGGTTTTCCGGCGCATACTCATGGCGGGGCAGGGGTTTGCCGACGCCGACAATCAAGCGCCTTTATATTTCAGAACAACAAAGGAAATGCTGTCCGAGTTTGATTATTTGGGACCTGAAAAAGCTTATGAGGTGGTGGTTACCAATACAAACCTGATAGCCGATATGATAGAAAACGTTCCCCCTGTTCTCCCGGGAACCCATCCTCCCAGAATAGATGGTGCCGAGGAGGAAATAAAAAACTTAGCCGAAAGCAGAGCCCGGGAGCTCTATGGTGATCCGCTGCCCCAGATAGTAAAAGAACGTCTTGACAAGGAACTTAACTCTATCATTAAAAATGGTTTTGCAGTTATGTACCTCATCGCCCAGAAGCTGGTGCACAAGTCTTTGAGCGATGGCTATCTGGTAGGATCGAGGGGATCGGTAGGTTCCTCTTTTGTAGCCAATATGACAGGGATAACGGAGGTTAACTCCCTGCAACCCCATTATCTTTGTGAAAACTGCAAGCATTCGGAATTTATCACCGACGGTAGCGTTGACTGCGGATTTGACCTGCCGGATAAGAACTGTCCGGTATGCGGCACCAAAATGAAAAAGGACGGTTACGATATCCCCTTCGAAACATTCCTTGGCTTTGACGGCGACAAGGAACCGGATATTGACCTGAACTTCTCCGGTGAATATCAGCCTGTCATCCATAAATATACCGAGGTTTTGTTCGGGGAAGGCCATGTTTTCAGAGCCGGAACCATCGGCTCCGTTGCGGAGAAAACAGCCTTCGGGTTTGTTAAGAACTACCTCGAGGAAAGGGGCAAGGTTGTTACTAATGCGGAGATAAACAGGTTGGTCAAGGGGTGTACCGGGGTGAAGAGAACCACGGGACAGCATCCGGGAGGTATAATGATTGTGCCCAAGGATAAGGAGATATATGATTTTTCTCCCATACAGCATCCTGCGGATGACACCCAATCAGATACCATAACCACCCACTTTGATTACAACTTCCTGCATGGCAGTATACTAAAGCTGGATATACTGGGTCATACGGTGCCGACAACCATACGCATGCTGCAGGACCTTACGGGGGTTGAGCCTACAAAAATACCTTTAGATGATGAGAAAACCATGCAGCTCTTCAACAGCACCGAGCCACTGGGGGTTACCCCGGAGGAGATAGGAAGCCCGGTGGGGACTTTCGGCATCCCTGAATTTGGTACAGGCTTTGCCATCGGAATGCTGGTGGATACAAAACCTAAAGCCTTTTCCGACCTTATAAGGCTGTCGGGGCTTTCCCATGGTACCGACGTATGGCGCGGCAATGCTCAGGATCTGATAAAGAACAATATTGCGACCCTTTCGGAATGTATATGCTGCCGCGATGATATAATGCTGTACCTTAAATATAATGGAGTCCCTCCCAAAACTGCGTTTAAGATAATGGAAGATGTCCGTAAGGGTAAAGGGCTGAAGGAAGAATATGAACAGGTTATGAGGGAGAACAATATACCCGAATGGTATATCGAATCCTGCAAAAAAATAAAATACATGTTTCCGAAGGCGCATGCTGCTGCATATGTCATGATGGCTTTCAGAATTGCATGGTTCAAGGTGTATTATCCTGAAGCCTTTTATGCGACATATTTTACCGTGTCTGTCGACGATTTTGATGCTGATATAATGACCCGTGGACAGGATAAGGTCAGGAACAAGCTTAAGGAGTTGGAAAGAAAGCTGAAGGAAAACACCATATCGCCCAAGGAAAAAAGCATGATAACAATGCTGGAAATAGTAAATGAGATGTACGCCAGAGGTATAAAGCTGCTGCCCGTAGACCTGTACAAATCCGATGCAGTCAAATTTCAGGTGACGGAAAACGGCATAAGACCTCCCTTTATAGCCCTCCAGGGCTTGGGAGAGGCAGCGGCGCGAAGCATAGCCGAAGCCCGCGCCCAGGGTGAGTTTTTGTCAATAGATGACCTTAAGATAAGGGGCAAAGTGGGTAAAGGCGTGCTGGAGATACTGCAGAACCACGGATGCCTGGAAGGGTTGCCGGAAAGCAACCAGTTGAGTTTCTTTTAGCGAAAAGGCTCTCTACTCATGAAAATTTGTATAATAAATTGTTGATAATTGTAAACAATAATGATATAATATAGTCGTTGTGTTATTCAAATAGCATTTATTTCAAAGAGTGGGCGTAACCCACTCTTTCGCATTATTTGTATATGACGCTGTTTGAGGCATAGAGTTACTGGAGGATTATATGGTTAAGAAGAATATCGAAGAGCTGGTTACTGAAATTGTTTTACCCATAACTGAAAAGCATAAGTTTGAACTGGTGGATGTGGAGTATATAAAAGAAGGGCCTTACTGGTATCTGAGGATATATATCGATAAGCCCGGGGGTATTACAATTGATGATTGCCAGCTGATAAGCGAAGAAATTGATCCTATTCTTGACAAAAAGAATTTTATAGAGCAGAGCTATTTTCTTGAGGTATCCTCACCAGGCTTGGAACGGCCTTTAAGAAAGGACAAGGATTTTGAAAAGTTTAAGGGCGAGCCTGTGGAAGTGAAGCTTTTTGCTCCCATCGATGGGAAAAAGGTTTTTGAAGGGGAACTCGTGGGACTGATAGATAACAAAATAGTAATTAAAAAAGATACAGCCGAGACTGTTGAGTTTGATAGAGATAAGGTTTCCTCTGTAAGACGGATTATTAAGTTTTAGTAAAAATCATTTAGGGAGGTTGTAGGAAAAAATGAGTGCAGAGTTAATCCATGCATTGGAGCAGTTGGAAAAGGAAAAGGGTATTAATAAGGAGACTTTGATCAGTGCTATAGAGGCAGCACTGATAACAGCATATAAGAAGAACTTCGGATCGACCCAGAATGTGAGAGTCAGCATTGACAGCAAAACGGGTGATGTGAAGGTTTTTGCACTTAAAAGAGTTACCAGCAATCCTCAAAATGATCAGGCTGAAATTTCACTGGAGGAAGCCAAGAAAATTGATGCAAAACTTGAGGAAGATGATATCGCAGAAGTCGAGGTAACCCCAAGAAAGTTCGGACGTATAGCAGCTCAGACAGCAAAGCAGGTAGTGGTGCAGAGAATAAGGGAAGCTGAAAGAGGAATAATATTCGACGAATTTTATAATAGAGAAAATGATATAGTAACGGGAATTATACAGAGAATAGAGAAGAAAAATGTTATAATAGACCTTGGAAAAGCTGAAGCCCTTTTGGTACCGGCCGAACAGACTCCAGGCGAAGAATATAAGTTCAATACCAGGATAAAAGCCTATATAATTGAAGTTAAAAAGACGACAAAAGGACCTCAGATCCTGGTTTCAAGGACTCATCCCGGTTTGGTGAAGAGGCTGTTTGAACTGGAGGTTCCTGAGATTCATGACGGAACGGTGGAAATAAAGAATATTTCCCGGGAGCCTGGTTCCAGAACAAAAATTGCAGTATACTCCAAAGACAGCGATGTAGACCCGGTAGGGGCATGTGTCGGGCAGAAGGGTACGCGTGTTCAGGCTATTGTAAATGAACTTAGGGGCGAGAAAATTGATATAATAAAGTGGAGCACCAACCCTGAAGAGTTTATTTCCAACAGCTTGAGCCCGGCTAAGGTGATTAGGGTGGATATAAACGAAGAGGAAAAAACAGCCAAGGTAACAGTGCCGGATTACCAGCTTTCCCTCGCCATAGGCAAGGAAGGGCAGAATGTTCGCCTGGCAGCAAAGCTGACCGGATGGAAGATTGATATTAAGAGCGAGTCCCAGCTGCGGACAACGATAGAGCAGGGTCTGTTGAATTATGACGACAGCTATGTGCAGGATGAGGATGAGTTTTCTGAAAATTAAAATGATTGAGGTGTTAAGGTGGTAAAGCAGAAGAAGATTCCTATGAGAATGTGCCTCGGGTGCCAGGAGATGAAACCCAAACGGGAATTGATCAGAGTGGTCAAAAATAAGGAAAATGAGATTTCGATAGATTTCACCGGCAAGAAACCCGGAAGAGGTGCTTATATTTGCAGGAACTTGGCCTGCTTTGAAAAGGCAAGGAAAGGGAAACGGCTGGAGAGAGCTTTTGAGGCTCCCATCAGTGAAGAAATTTACGAAGCCTTACACAAACAACTGGAGGAAGATAATGGCCAATAGGATTTACTCCTTCATTGGGCTGGCTCAGAAAGCCGGTAAGCTGGTATCCGGAGAATTTGCATGTGAGAAAGCTGTAAAACAGGGCAAGGCATATCTGGTTATTGTAGCCGAAGATGCTTCGGATAATACGAAGAAAATGTTCAAGGATATGTGCGAGTTCAGGAAAGTACCGATACGATTTTTTGGAGCCAAGAGCTTACTGGGAAGTTGCATAGGAAAGGGGACAAGAGCAGTAATAGTGATTTTAGGGGATGGTTTTTCTAATAAGTTAATGAAGTTGATGGATGACACGGATGCACAAAATGGGGGTGAGTAGTATGGAAAAATATAGAGTTTACGAATTGGCTAAGGAATTAAACACAACAAGTAAGCGCTTGATGGAGAAATTGGCTGAAATTAATATTGTAGTCAAGAATCACATGAGCCTTTTGGACGAAAAAGAGTTGGATGCTTTATATAACCATATTGGTGTGATTAGACGCGATGATACTAAAAAGGCTGATGTCGAGGAAAGAAAAACTCCTCCAGCGGTGCAGCCCAAAGCTGAAACTGCAAGAGACGTTAAAAATGCACCAAGGATTATTAGAAAAACTGAAATAATAATCGATTCAAATAACGATGGAAAAGATGAAAATTCGGATCTCAGGAATGCAAAAAAAGGTTTTGGCAAATATCAGGATAGATCAGAGCAAAAGAAGCATGGAATTATAAGAACAGCCGATTCCAATTCAGGGTTAAGGCCTGGATTTATTCGGGATACCAGACCGGTTTATCAGAAGGGTGTCAAACCTATGACAAAAAGCGAGGATAAAAAAGAGCCTGCTAAAACAGCGGCAAAAGAACTTGATAAGGTATCAGCCAAGGATTTGGTGAAGGAGCCTGTAAAGGAACCGGCCAAAGACGCAGCAAAAGAAACGGTCAAAGAAGTGGCCAATGCCCCTGTCAATGCACCGGATAAAAAGACTGTAAAGGAAGCTGAGAAAGAACAGCCCAAGATGGAAATCAAGCAGGAGGGGAAGGCTGAAGTTCAGACCGTTCCAGAAACTCAAACTGCCGAGGATGCAAAGGCAGTAGTAAAGGAAGAGCAAAAATCTGCCGTGAATATTACACAGGAACAGAAAATAATTAAGAAAGATGAGAAGATAGAGCAAAATATGGTATCAACCAATATTAAAGAAATGGAAACCACGAAGACGATAACAGATAATTCTTCTAAAACCGATGGTAATATAGCAGAAGGCCCAAGGAACTCCGATGTTCCCGCTGTTGAAACACAGCAGAGTGAAGCTTCCAAAGGAAAGCCGGATCAGAAAGCGAAGGACAGCTACAAGAATCAGAATGATCATCGGAAAAATGACGGGCCGAAAGGCCAGGCCGAGCAAAAACAGGGTGCCCACAAGCAGGGTGAGCATTCCAAAGGTCAGGGTAATAAACCTCATAATAATTTCAGAGGACAGAACGACCAGCAGAAGGATGCCAACAAGAGCCAGGCTGATCAGCAGCAGAGGGATAGTCAAAAAGGCCAGCAGAGCAAACAATATAACAACCGTCAGCAAGGCGGAAATAGAGGCCAAAACGATCTGCAGGCAAATAACTTTGACAAGCAAGGCTCAAGGCCGGCTGCCAATAGAAATACAGGCGCGCAGCGTTCTGCTTCCAGACCACTGGAAATACCAAAGCCAGATATGACACTGGTTCAGAATGAGGAAATTAACTCGCAGCGCAATGAATCAAGGCGTGAATACCAGAACAAGGATGCGGATAAGGGCGCTAAACGGGAACAGAAGAGAGAGCTTCTGAAGAATCAGATAAACGCAGGAAGAGCTAAAAAGGTTAAGCCTTTGAAGGTTGGATTGGGAGATAAAAAGGATCTTTCTGAAATCCTGTCCGACGATTTTGTGCTGGATGAATTGTATGCCGACGATGCAAAGAAGGCTAAAAAACCTTCAAAGAAAAAGGAAAATAAGGCTGCTGCGGAAGATATCCAGAAGCATGTTCCTCCTAAGGCAGTACTTACATCCATTACCATTCCTGAAAGTCTGACGGTTAAGGAATTGGCGGAAGCTTTGAAGAAGACATCCACCGATGTTATTAAGAAGCTCATGAGCATGGGAGTAATGGCCACTGTAAACCAGACCATAGACTTCGATACAGCAGCAATTATTGCTGATGAGTACGGAGTAAAGGCTGAAAAGCAAGTTGTCATAAGTGACGAGGACATCCTGTTCGATGATAGTGAAGATGATCCGAAGGATCTTGTGCCAAGACCTCCGGTGGTTGTTGTAATGGGACATGTCGACCACGGTAAGACCTCACTTCTGGATGCCATAAGGCAGGAGCATGTGGCAGAGAATGAAGCCGGTGGTATAACACAGCATATAGGTGCGTACATGGTTACCATTAACAACAGGAATATAACATTCCTGGATACACCGGGTCATGAAGCTTTCACAGCCATGAGAGCCAGAGGTGCACAGGTTACGGATATAGCTATTCTGGTCGTGGCTGCGGATGACGGCATAATGCCTCAGACGGTTGAAGCCATAAACCATGCCAAAGCTGCCAATGTTGCCATAATTGTTGCAATTAACAAGATAGATAAACCTGGAGCCAACCCTGAAAAGGTGAAGCAGGAGCTCACAGAGTATGGTCTGGTTCCGGAAGAGTGGGGTGGAGATGTTATAGTTGTTCCTGTATCGGCAAAGCAAAAGACCAATATAGATCTGTTGCTGGAAATGGTGCTTTTGACCGCCGATATGCTGGAGCTTAAGGCAAACCCCAACAGACAGGCAAAAGGTACTGTCATAGAAGCAAAACTGGATAAGAACAGAGGACCTATAGCTACCGTATTGGTACAGAGAGGAACTCTTAAGTTGGGTGATTCCGTTGTAACCGGAACTACCGTAGGAAGGATCAGAGCTATGGTAGACGAGACAGGGCGCAGGATTAAAGCAGCCGGTCCGTCAACTCCGGTGGAGATCCTCGGATTGCCGGAAGTGCCCGAAGCGGGAGAAATCTTTTATGCCATAGAAGATGAAAAGGTTGCAAAGCATCTGGCAGAGAGGAGAAAACAGGAACTCAGGGAACAGCAGCTTAAATCCACTGCTAAGGTGTCTCTGGATGACCTCTTTAACCAGATAAAAGAAGGAAAAGTCAAGGATCTGAATATTATAGTAAAAGCGGACGTTCAAGGCTCCGTGGAAGCAGTTAAACAGTCCTTGGAGAAGTTAAGCAACGATGAAGTAAGGGTAAAAATAATACATGGAGCTGTCGGAGCGATTACGGAATCCGATGTCACCCTGGCCCAGGTATCCAATGCGATAATCATTGGTTTTAATGTCAGACCTGGTGCAAATGTCATGGAAGCTGCTGAAAATGCTAATGTGGATATAAGGCTGTACAGGGTAATATATAATGCCATAGAGGATATTCAGGCAGCTATGAAGGGAATGCTGGAACCGACATATAAGGAAGTTGTGCAGGGGCATGCGGAGGTAAGGCAGACCTTTAAGGTATCAGGTGTTGGTACGATTGCCGGATGCTATGTAACAGATGGAAAGGTAGTCAGAAACTCCGAAGTGAGACTGGTAAGAGACGGAATAGTGGTATATGAAGGAAAGCTGGCTTCCCTCAAGAGATTTAAAGATGACGTTAGGGAAGTTGCCCAGGGTTATGAATGCGGAATGTCCCTGGAAAAATTCAATGACATCAAGGAAGGCGACGTTATAGAATCTTATATAATGGAAGAAATTAAACGATAAAATTATCTGAATTGCAGAAACTAGGATTGAGAATTGTGAAAGGGGAGTGGAGCTCTATAATGCTGTACCATTCTGAATTTCCAGTTCTCAATTTCTTTAAGGAGTGTTTGTAATGGTGGATAGAATAAACAGGATATCGGAGGAAGTAAAAAGGGAAGTAAGCAACATCATAAGGAATGAGATCAAGGACCCAAGACTTCCTTCCATGGTCAGTGTTGTTTCAGCTAACGTAACAAAGGACTTGCGTTATGCGAAGATCTACGTGAGTGTGCTGGGGACCGATGAAGAAAAGAAAAATGCGATGGAGGCGCTAAAAAGCGCGGCTGGGTTTATACGCCGCGAGGTTGGCCGCCGCGTGCAGCTCCGCTATACTCCGGAAATGCATTTTGAGCTGGATACCTCCATTGAGCATGGTGTATATATTACAAAGCTGATAAATGAGACGGTGAAAGATGATGATGCTAAAGGAAATAGCGGAGAAAATATCTAAAGCAGGCAAAATTGCAATTCTGCCCCATATCTCTGCAGATGGTGATGCTTTGGGGTCGTGCCTCGCCTTAGGCCTTGCCTTAAGGAAAGCAGGGAAGGATGTGGCTGTTTTTTCCGAAGAGGAGGTTCCTGCTGTATATGGTTTCCTTCCCGGCCTGGATATGCTGAAGGTGTATAAAAGCGGGGGCTGCGAAGCGGAGGAAACCGTATCCGGCTGCAAATCCGGAAAGGATGAATGCAGTATGGATATCATGCCTTTCGATTTGGTGATAGCCCTGGACACCGGTGATATGGATCGCCTTGGAAAAAGGGCTGCCCTATTTAACTCTACTGAAAATACTGTAAATATAGATCATCACACCACCAATACGGAGTTCGCCGCGATTAATTATGTGGATGTGCATGCTTCGGCTGTCGGTGAAATTATATACCGGCTGGTGGAAATCATGGGAATTAGCCTGGACCGGGATATTTCCACCTGCCTGTATGTTGCTATTTCAACGGATACGGGTGGATTCAGATACAGCAATACCACTTCGGATACCCATCGGATTGCGGCGAATTTGGTGGACAGAGGCATTGATGTGGCAGCAATCTCCCAGAGGGTCTTTGACTCCACTTCCCTGCCCAAGGTAAGGCTTATGGGAGAAGTGATAAATTCACTGGAATTGCTGCAGGATGGGAAGGTTGCCTTCTGCGCCGTCACCAGAGAAATGCTGGAAAAGTCAGGGGCGAAGGAAGAAGATTGTGATGGGCTGGTGAATATTGGCAGGAATATCGAAGGCGTCGAAGTGTCAGTTTTGCTGAAGCAACTGGATCACAAGCTGGTTAAAGCAAATTTGAGATCAAAGGAATATGTGGATGTGGCTGCTATTGCCAATATATTCAATGGCGGAGGACATAAGAGAGCTGCCGGTTTTACCTTTGAGGGACAGATAGACGATATAAAAAACAGGATTCTGGATAAGATCGGAGAAGTGTTAAAATGACCGCTGGGAACGTGAATGGCATACTAAACGTTATGAAACCCCCCGGCATGACTTCCTTCGATGTTGTAGCAAGCCTTCGCCGCATCCTGAAGACAAAAAAAATCGGCCATACGGGGACTCTTGACCCCGGAGCCGTGGGGGTGCTGCCTGTGTGTGTAGGCAGTGCAACAAAGGCCATAGAGTTTATGACAGAAAAGGACAAGCTATACCGTGCAGAACTGAAACTGGGCATAACCACCGATACCCAGGACATTACCGGTCAGGTTACGGATACCAGGAAGGTTAATGTAACCAGGGAACAGGTGCTGGATGCAATCATGAGCTTTGTGGGCACTTACAGCCAGGTGCCTCCTATGTATTCCGCCGTAAAAATAAACGGGCAAAAGCTTTATGAGCTTGCCAGAAGCGGAAAGACGATAGAGAGGGAGCCCAGGGTTGTTAATATATACTATATAAATGTAATTGACATATCGGAGGAAGATGGCAGCGTCCTTTTTGATGTGGCCTGTTCCAAAGGCACGTATATAAGGACTCTTTGCGCGGATATCGGGGAAAAGCTGGGATGCGGCGGATGCATGTCCTTTCTTATCAGGCTGAAATCCGGGCCTTTTGACCTGGAGTCATCCCTTACCCTGGATGAAATTGAAGAGCTTTATTCGGCAGACAGGCTGAAGGAGAAGATGTTTCATGTGGACAGAGTATTTGCCGACCTGGATGAGGTGGTGCTGAAAGAAGCTGAAATAAGGAAAATCATAAATGGCGCAGCTGTAAGGATGTTTAAAGGTATGAAGCCCGGTGTGCAGCTTAGGATATATGATCAGGACCATAGGTTTGTCGCATTGGGTATAACGGAAAAATACGAAGACTCTATTCTATTGAGATCAAGAAAACTATTTCTTGCGTGAGGGACAAAATGAAGGTTATATATAATGAGAAGGATAAGTTTAAATTTGATACGCCTACCGGAGTGGGGCTGGGCAATTTCGACGGACTCCATGTGGGTCATATGGCCCTGATTAATACCCTTATCGAGGAGTCACAGAAAAATGGCCTTGAATCGGTGGTGTATACCTTTGATAAGCATCCGGAAAATATCCTCAGAAAAAAGTTGATTACTCCGCTGCTTACCACCGTCAGGAAAAAGATTCAGCTTCTTCAGGAAACTCCTCTGGATTACCTCTATTTCGACAAGTTCGATGAAGCTTTTTCAAGGCTTAAGCCGGAGGAGTACGTCAAAACCGTGCTGGTGGACAGATTGAATGTAAAGCTGGCAGTAGCCGGCTTTAACTACCGCTTTGGATATATGGGACAGGGAAATACGGAATTATTAAAAAAGCTGGGTGAAATCCATGGCTTTAAGGTGATCATCATAGAGCCTGTCAAAATAGATGATCAGATTGTGAGCAGCACGCTTATCAGAAATGAGCTTTCAAAAGGCAGAATGGATAATGTCACTAAATATCTGGGCCGATATTACTCCATCACCGGACAGGTCTGCGGAGGAAAGCAGATAGGAAATACCATAGGCTTTCCCACCGCCAACATAGACCCGGAGGACTATCTCATCATGCCCAGCTATGGTGTATATGTGACCAGGACGCTGCTGGACGGAGTTCTGCATGACAGTGTCACCAATGTTGGCTTAAACCCGACTTTTGGGGAGATAAAAAAACCGGCAGTGGAGACTCATATACTGGACTTCAATGAAAACATATACGGAAAGGACATCGAAGTTTTCTTCCTCAAAAAGCTGAGGGGAGAGATGAAGTTCAAAAGCGTGGATGAACTGGTAGCGCAGATGAAAAAGGATGTGCAAAATACGAGGGAGTTTTTGAAATTAAATGGCTAACATGTCTAGATATGAGATTATTGTAGATGGGATTGTGCAGGGTGTGGGCTTCAGGCCTTTTATACATAACCTTGCAGAATCTCTTTCTTTATGTGGATGGGTAAACAACCGGGGCAGCAGTGTGGTTATTGAGGCGGAAGGAGATAAGGACGTCCTCGACGCTTTTGTTGGAAAGATAAAGAAAGAGGCTCCGGTGCTTTCCCATATAAAAAGCATCAAGGTAACGGAAAGGGAGCCGGCAGGGTATACAGGTTTTGAGATCAGGAAAAGCGAGAAGAGCAGTGATGAAAAAGTATATATCTCCCCGGATGTTTCCATTTGTGCGGACTGTGAGAGGGA
>ENA-OWPA01000513-OWPA01000513.1-bioreactor-metagenome-genome-assembly--contig:-NODE-513-length-49817-cov-4.789445_pt1 | contig 49817 bp, 41 predicted proteins | sample MGYA00238139_ERZ651803 | MGnify/ENA primary metagenome ERZ651803 (study PRJEB26909, sample SAMN07631231) | bioreactor metagenome | isolation source: Switchgrass digestor | place: USA: Dartmouth...
GACGGAGCTATCCTGGTTGTTTCAGCTGCAGATGGTCCGATGCCTCAGACAAGAGAACACATTCTCTTATCACATCAGGTTGGAGTACCATACATAGTTGTTTTCCTTAACAAGTGTGATATGGTAGATGACGAGGAGCTTATCGAGCTGGTTGAAATGGAACTCAGAGAGCTCTTGAACCAGTATGAATTCCCGGGAGATGAGATTCCGATAGTAAGAGGTTCTGCTTTGGCTGCATTGGAATGCACTTCAACAGATCCTAACGCTCCTGAATATGCTCCTATTCTCAAGCTGATGCAGACAGTTGACGAGTATATTCCTACTCCTGAAAGACCGACAGACAAGCCGTTCTTGATGCCTGTCGAGGACGTATTCTCCATCACCGGCCGTGGTACTGTTGCTACTGGTAGGGTAGAAAGAGGAACAGTAAAAGTTGGTGACGAAGTAGAAATCGTTGGTTTGATGGATGAGGCTAAGAAGACCGTTGTAACCGGTGTTGAAATGTTCAGAAAGCTGCTGGATCAGGCTGTTGCCGGAGATAACATCGGTGCTCTCTTGAGAGGTATTCAGAGAAATGAAGTTGAAAGAGGACAGGTTTTGGTAAAACCCGGCTCAATCAAACCTCATACTCACTTTAAGGCACAGGTTTACGTTCTCACCAAAGAAGAAGGTGGAAGACATACTCCTTTCTTCAATGGTTACAGACCTCAGTTCTATTTCAGAACTACCGACGTTACAGGTGTAGTTGAACTGCCTCAGGGTACAGAAATGTGCATGCCTGGTGACCATGTTAACATGACAATCAAGCTCATCACTCCTATAGCTATGGAAGCCGGCCTGAGGTTCGCTATCCGTGAAGGCGGAAGAACTGTTGGAGCAGGAACTGTAACAGAGATAATAGAATAATTTAAAATATAAAATGACCGCCGATAAGGTGTGTCATAAAGAAGTTTCATAAAAAACGGTGTAGCTTTTTGGCTACACCGTTTTTTATGAACTCATGCTCAATAATACCGTTCCGTTGAAGAAAGCTTTTATAGTTATTGATGACCGTCATTATAACCCAATTAACTTACCTGTTTGCTTCATCAGATAGAAAAGGAATCTCCAAAAGTGATTTCCCAAAGGAGATTCCAAAGAGGATTTGCCTAAAATGGCATCTTTATGATGTGGTATTTTTGCCTGTCATTTACCAGCAGTACATTATACTACCCGGCCCTAACCAGGCCTGCCTTGGTCAGGGCATTTCTTATCTGAAGTCCCAATGCCGCCGAAATTACTGCCTTTACAATATCAAGGGGAAGAAAGGGTATCACTCCTGCGGATATCGCCTTGGCCGGATCAAGTTTGGCACTCACTGCAAGCCATGAAGTGCCCAAGGTATAGCATACAACCAATCCTGCCAGAAGTGCTCCGGTCATTGTTATAAAGGATGCGTTTTTTTTGCGGCTGACCAGAAGACCTATTACCAGAGCCATGAAGGGATAGCTGATTATGTACCCTCCTGTGGGACTTAATAAGACATTTAACCCGCCTCTGAAACCGGCAAATACCGGAACACCTACCAAACCCAGCAGAATGTAGACGATTTGTGATAAGATACCGTTTCTGGTTCCCAATATCAATGATGAAAGAAATACCCCGAAAATGGAAAGGGTGACAGGTACCGGAGAAAAGGGTATTGGTATGGAAATCTGAGCCAGGATTACTGTTAGTGCAGTAAATAAAGCTATCATATTAATATCTTTCAAACTTAGTTTCATAAGACCTCCTTGAATTGTTAACTATTTTATAAATTTAGGTTGACAATAAGAATAATATAACAGACTCCTTTTTCTGTCAATATATCTATAAGATAAATTTAATTTTTCGATTTATTGGGGGGAATGTGTTTTGATTGAACACATGAGAGATGATGGGATTTAATGTTTCCTTAACATATTGATTCATATGAAAGTTTGTATTATTCTAAAATTAGGAATTATGTTCCAGATGAACAGACTTGATTCTATTATGTTTAAAATGCCACTGTGAGGGAATATTTAATATTGAAGTTGAAACTAAAGGAGAGGAGCTTGCTTATGATTGAGGTAAAAAACGATATTTACTGGGTAGGAATAAAAGATTGGGAACTAAGGCAGTTCCATGGACACGAACTGTCTACCCATAGAGGCTCTACTTATAATGCATACCTCATTAAAGATGAAAAGGTGGTTCTGGTTGACACAGTCTGGGATCCCTATCAAGAGGAATTTGTGGACAAGCTGGATAAGGAAATTGGCATAGACAATATAGATGCAATTATTATAAATCATTCTGAGCCTGATCATGGTGGCAGCCTTGGATATCTGATGTCGAAGAGGCCGGATATTCCCATATATTGCACTAAAAATGGAGCTGATGCAATCAGGAGGCAATTCCACAAGGATTGGAATTTCAATATTGTGAAAACTGGCGATACCTTAAAGACAGGAAAGTATGAGCTGGTCTTTGTTGAGATGCAGATGATACACTGGCCGGACAGCATGCTTACATATGTAAAGGGAGCAAACATGGTGCTTTCAAATGATGCTTTTGGACAGCATTATTCTCCGGCATCCCTTTTCAATGATGAAGTCGATACCTGCGAACTGTATCAGGAAGCAATCAAGTATTACGCCAATATCCTTACTCCGTATAGTCCTTTGATTAAGAAGAAAATAGAGGAGATAAGAGCTTTAAATCTTCCGATAGATATGATTGCTCCGAGCCACGGGGTTATATGGAGAGAGAATCCTGTTCAAATAATAGATAAGTATTATGAATGGTCTCAGGATTACAATGAAGGAACTGTTGTCATTATATATGACACAATGTATAACGCTACCAAGATGATGGCCGAAGCGATAGGGGAAGGTTTGGCTAAAAACGGTATCAAATACAAGCTGTATAATAATTCTGTATCGGATCAGAGTGATGTGCTGACCGAAATATTCAAGGCTAAGGGAGTAATAATAGGCAGCTGCACTGTAAATAACACGGTTTTGCGGTCAATTTCCGCGCTTCTGGATGAAATAAAAGGACATAGATTTAAGAACAAGGTAGGCGCTGCTTTTGGAAGCTATGGATGGAGCGGGGAAGCGCCAAAGATAATAAGCAAATCCCTGGAGGAATCAGGTGTGAAGATTCTGCATGAGCCTCTCCAAATCAAGTATCGTCCTACGGAGGATGAGCTTAAGATGTTTGTTGAGATGGGTGACAAATTTGCAAAGGCCATGAACGCATAGACAGCGATAATTACCTGAAAATTACCTGAATAAAAACTCCGGTAAGTTCTAATACAATAAAAAGCAGCTTTTATCCGTTAAGGATAATAAGCTGCTTTTCAATTAAGCTGCTATTTAAATAATATTTGTTAGCCTATCATATCAAACCGTAGAATGTAGTAGGTATTGTCACCATTATGTCCGATAAAGCTTCCATCTCTATGCGTACTCTTTATGCTCTCTTTACGCATTATTTCCTTCTTTTGCGGGTTGCGACGTCAAAGATTACGGCAGCGGCGAGGACGGCTCCTCTGATTATATACTGATATGAGATGCCCACACCCATAAGATTCATACCGCTGGTTAATGAAGCCATAACCAATGCCCCGATAATGGAGCCGGTTACCTTACCAACTCCACCGGCTGCGGATACTCCTCCAACATAGGCGGCTGCAATAGCATCAAGCTCAAACAAGGTTCCTGCTGTAGTAGTTGCCGACTGAAGACGGGAAGTGTATAATATGCCTGACAGCGCAGCAAGCATGCTCATTGATCCAAATACTATGAATGTTATTTTCTTTACATTAATACCACTTAATTTTGCCGCTTCAGGATTACCACCCACCGCATATATATGCCTTCCCAAAACCGTCTTGGTGCTTATGAAATGATACAGAGCCACTACGATCAACACTACCACCACAGTCCATGAAAGGCCGTTATAGCCGGCAAGTATCCATGTTATACAGGCGATTAAGACTGACACAAAGCTTATTTTGAGAATAAACATGCCGAGGGAAGTCACTTCAAAATTGTACTTTTTCTTGTTTGCCCTGGTTCTGATTTGACTCCAGACATAGAGCGCGATAGCCAGCGTTCCAAGAATGAGCGTAAGCAGATGGATGTTCCCGACATCGGCAATATCGGGTATGAAGCCATTTCCTATGGCATTGAAAAATTCATCATTGATTATAATAGTTCCTGTTCCTTCAGTCACCAGGAGAAGAGCTCCTCTGAAAACCAGCATCCCTGCGAGAGATGCCACAAAGGACGGTATCTCCAATTTTGCAACCAGAAATCCATTAACAAGGCCAATCAGGATTCCCAGCAGCAGGATTACGGGAATGGTTATTATTACCGACAACCCCATCTTTGTGAGCATAATAGCTGCTATTGCCCCTAGAAAACCGGCAACAAAACCAACTGAAAGGTCAATATGTCTGATGACTATGACCAGAGTCATACCGACAGCCAGCACGGCGATATATCCCGTCTGATTAATCAAATTGCTTATATTTCTTGAGGAAATAAACAATCCGTCAGTTGTAATAGTGAATGTCAACATTATCAAAAACAGGGCGATATACATTCCATAATCGCGTATGTTTTGCTTAATCAGAGTTCGTGATTCTTTGACAAATTTCATGACCATTCCTCCTAATTTGTTGCCAGCTCCATGATTCTTTCCTGAGTGGCTTCCTCTATTGATAATTCACCGGTAATCCTACCCTCCGAAACCACGTATATCCTGTCGCTCATACCTAAGACTTCAGGGAGTTCGGAGGATATCATTATGATGCTCATACCCTGTCTTACCAGCTCATTCATTATCGTATATATTTCATACTTGGCGCCTACATCTATACCACGTGTAGGCTCATCCAGTATGAGAATATCAGGTCTGGCAAACAACCATTTACCCAGAGAAACCTTCTGCTGGTTTCCACCGCTTAAATTGCCAACCTTTTGCTCGATACCGGGTGCTTTAATATTAAGTGATGCTTTATATTCATTTGCGACTTTTATTTCTTCATTCTGATTTATTACACCATTTTTTGATATGGATTTTAAATTAGCCAATGTAATGTTCTGCTTGATATCATCAATCAATATCAGACCGTTGCCTTTCCTATCTTCCGTAACATAGGCAATTCCTGCGCGGATAGCATCGTCAGGATGTTTGAAAACCTTTTTTTGTCCCTTTATTATCAGATCGCCCTTTAGCTGATACTCTGCCGCATTACCGAAAATGCTCTGGGCGAGTTCAGTTCGTCCGGCACCCATTAATCCGGCTATTCCGACAATTTCTCCCTTTTTCACATTCAAGTTTATATCTTTAAGTATTTCTCTCCCGAGTCCGGGATCATATGCACTCCAATTCTTAAGCTCGAAAACTGTTTCATTCGATGGTTTGAAATTCCGCTTTGGATAGATATTATCAATCTCACGGCCTACCATATTTTTTATAATTACATTTTCAGTGATTTCCCCTTTTTTAGCATCCAGGGAGCAAATCGTCTGACCGTCCCTCAAAACAGTTACGGTATCAGCGATAGCTATAACTTCCTTAAGCTTATGGGAAATCATGATTGAAGTTATACCTTGTGCTTTCAGTTCTTTTAACAGTTTTAGAAGGTTTTCACTGTCATCTTCGTTCAAAGCTGCTGTGGGTTCGTCCAGAATAAGCAGCTTTACATCCTTACTCAAAGCCTTTGCAATTTCAACCAGTTGCTGCTTTCCTACACCCAGGTCTTTTATTTTTACTGCAGGATTAACATTAAGCTTTACTCTTTTTAACATTTCTCCGGCTTGCAATATGGTCTCATTCCAGTCGATGGCAGCGCCCTTTCTTATTTCATGCCCCAAAAATATGTTCTCATATACCGTCATTTCCGGAACAAGCGCCAATTCCTGATATATGATCGCAATACCAGCCTTCTCACTGTCCCTGACGCTTGTGAATTTCTGAACTTCACCATTGAAAATAACATCACCAGTGTATTCCCCATGAGAATAAACACCGCTTAAAACCTTCATCAGTGTTGATTTTCCTGCGCCATTTTCACCTACGAGGCAGTGAATTTCTCCTCTTTTAACCTTGAAATTCACGTTGTTTAAAGCCTTCACTCCGGGAAACTCTTTGGTAATGTTTCTCATTTCCAGTATGTGTTCGACCATAATCATTAACGCTCCTTTGATAAGCAAACCTTAGAACGGCAGAATAGTGATGGCTGCTGCTATCACTATTCTGCCTGTACTAATTATTTGCTATTACTTTAAACCTGTGAAATCAGATGCTGAATAGTAACCTGAATCAATCAATGCGGATTTAACATTTTTGCTGTCTACAACAATAACCTCAGTCTGTTTTGCCTTAACATCAATCTTTCCGTTGTTGTATGAACCGGTGGTTTCAGGTGTGGTACCCTTTAACAGAGCAATTGCCATGGATATTGAATCTTTAACAAGGGTACGTACATCTTTGAATACGGTCATTGACTGTTTGCCATCAATGATGTATTGAATGGAAGCTTTTTCAGCATCCTGACCGGTTATCACATAGCTCTTTACTGCAGAGTCTGCCTTGAATGCATCTGCTATTGCACGAGCAGTACCATCATTGGGAGCGAGTATGAATACATCGCCTTTATCAGCAGCTGAAGCAGAAGTCAAATGAGCTTCAGCCTTGTTCTTTGCTTCATTGAAATCCCAGTTTGTTGTTACCTGGCCGATGATCTTGCTCATTTCTTCTCTGGTCAAAGTGGCCTTATCCTGTAAAGCAACCGCCTCGCTGGAGTTTTTAATAACGAAAGTACCATCAGCAATCTTCGGCTGCAATACGCTCCAGGCACCTTCAAAGAAGAGGAATGCGTTATTGTCAAAAGCACCGCCGGCATACAGGTAGAGCGGATTTCCGCTGCCTTCTGCATTGTCAACCAGGTATTGAGCTTGCGCCTTACCTACAGCTATACTGTCAAAAGTCACATAATAGTCAATTGCATCAGTGTTTGTAATCAACCTGTCATAGGATATTACCTTGATACCTTCCTTTTTAGCTGCTTCTACAGCTGCAGCTGCGGCATCACCATCTTGAGGACAAATGATCAATACTTTTATGCCTTTTGCAATCAAGGCATCCACGTTTTCCTTTTCTTTAGCCGATGTACCCTGGCTGAACAGTATTTCCACGGAGTAATCAGTGTCTTTCAGTGCTTCCTTGAATCTTTGTTCATCCTGAACCCATCTTGGTTCATCTTTTGTCGGCAGAACTATGCCGATATCAACCTTGCCTTTGGAGTTGCTATTGCCTGAATTGCCTGCTGAACACCCGGCAAACATTGCTGCAAGCATAACTGCTGAAACGATAAATGTCACAAATTTCAAGTAACGCTTCATTAGAAATCCTCCTTTTTTGGCGTCTTCGCCTTTGTTGAGTTCATTATAACACCGCACCGTCTGGACATAGTTAACACCAATCTGCATATTATTTATCTGTGTGAAAAATAAGAGAAGTGACCATGAGATTTTTAACATTAAAAAAGGTAAGGCAAAGCAAAAGCTGCCTTTTGAGGCAGCTTATCCCTGAAAAATTCTGATTGATCTGTTATGCCAGCAGTATGATAAATTATTCTATTTTAGGCCATTGGGATTTTGGTATATTCATATATACGTCTTCAAGCCTGTGAAATTGATCCTTGATGATGACATCAACCATGTTTTCACTGGTGACAAGAATCGGTTCGATTTTGTAATAGGGAACATCATATTTGCCGTCATTTATGGTATCATTTGCCTGTATCAACCCTCCTCTTGCCATTTTCACAGCAAACTCTGCGGCTGTCCTGGCAATTACATCGATGGGTTTATAGACGGTTGCATACTGGGTGCCTTCTACCACTCTCTGGCATCCGTCCAGATCGGCATCATGTCCTATCACGGTCACCTTTCCTGCAAGCCTTTTCTCAGCCAATGCCTGCACCGATGCCCCCGCCAAAGTATCATTGGCAGCTATTATTGCATCAATTCGCTCTCCGGAGCGCAAAGCTTCTTCAACAAAGGATAAAGCATTCTCATACATCCAGTCATCTACCCATGTTTCGCCTATCACCTGAATGATGCCGCTTTCAATTCTATAATTCAGAGCTGACATGTAGCCTTTATTAAACATAAAGGAGTTGTTATCCTTTTTTGAACCATTCAATATCAGATAATTGCCTGTAGGAGAATTCTCTATTGCCGCTTGTCCCATAAGCTCTCCCACCTTTACATTATCAAAGGATATATACAAATCGACATTTGCTTTCTTTACAAGCCTGTCATAAGAGATGACCTTTACTCCTTTATTTTTAGCAGCTTTTACCATATCTGCGGCTTCATCGGCATCATGAGGCACAAGTACCAGTATATCAATGTTCTGATCAAGAAGATACTGCACCTGTTTCTCCTGTTCGGCGCTATCACTATTAGCTACCTGCAAAATCACTTCTGCACCAAGCTCATTGGCTCTCGCCATAAAGATGTCCCTGTCCCGAAGCCATCTCTCATGAACCAGAGTATCCATTGAATAGCCTATTACTATCTTTTTTTCTTCTTGATCATTACCATCCGGTCCGTTTTCTTTTGTTTTGCTGCATGAGCTCAACACAAGCGGTAAAAAAATCATCAGCAACAGGATGATTGCCAATCTCCTCAGACAATACACATTAACATCTCCTCGAATATCAGTTTAATTCAGATCTAAAAAAGCTTTCCTTATACTCTGTGGGTGCTACTCCCACCACTTTTTTAAATATCCTGCTGAAATAATTCGGGTCGCTGTATCCTATATTATAGCAAATTTCCTTAATGCTCATTTCACTTTTTTCCAGCAAATCTTTTGCAATTTTGATTCTGATACCGGTGAGATAGTCTATGAAGTTTTCTCCTGTTTCTTCTTTAAATAGTTTGCTGAAATACTGGGGGCTGACATTTATTTCTCTGGATATATCTTCCAGAGTTATGGGCTTGGAATAATTCGCTTTTATATATTCTTTTGCTTTCCTGGTCAGATCTCCAATTTTGTAATCCCGATAGGAATTTATCTGTGCGGCAACGCTCTCCACTCTTTTTCTGCACCACAGCTTGAGCTCAGTGAGATCATTTATAGACAGCATTTCCTCAAGAAAGCCGATTTCGTCTGATTCGAGATCAGTACCGTATTCCCATGCCATGTGGTTGACCAGAAAAACAATCTCCAAAAGCTTGTTTTTAATCTTTAAAGGCTGATTACTATAATTGCTTACCAGCCAATCGAAAATATAATTCAATGCATTCACGCTCTCAACAGCATCTCCAAGAGCCACCTTCTGCAATAGCGTTTTTTCCTTGTGCTCCGGATATTGGGACATCTGTGGATTTCTTGAGGGGATATCCATATAGTGCATAACGCCGCTGCTCTGGAGATAGCGCAATGCTTTCAACGACTCTTCGTAGGATGACGGAAGCAGTTCGAAATTATCATAGGTTCTTCCGATGCCGATTTTAAAGCTGCATTTCAGCTTGTTGGAAAGCTTTTGAAAAAGGCTTTCGGCAATGGACAATGCTTCCTGGCGTGCTGAAAATTCATCCGTATCACAATTGGTGGGAACAAATACAACAACACGGTTCAGCATTACAGGACCTACTATGCACTTATGCAAGGTATTGATGGTATCCTTCAGAAAGGGATAAAAATGCTGGCTGCGCACGCTGTAGCCGATTTTGTTCTCCAGCTCTCCATTCTTTTCCTCATCTCCAAACTCAACGGTCATCACATATCCGCCGTTTTCCTCAATTTCAAAAATTTGTTTGTAGTTTAGAAGTTCATTCCTGTTATCATCGAAGAGAATCAATGAGTAAATAAACCCGTTTTCCAATATTGGAACTATATATTCCATCTTTTCCTTCAATTCAAGTTCTATTCTGCGCTTTTCCTTTTCAGTCTTTACAATTTCGATGGCCTTGTTAATGACTTCCACAACCTTTGTCCGGTTTACCGGTTTCAAAAGGTATTCGATGACACCGAGATTGATGGCTTCTTTCGCGAAGTCAAAGTGATCAAAGGCTGTTAAAACAATAATGACAACCTGCTTATGACGGCTTTTTATTTCTTTTATGGCTTCAAGACCATTAATTCCGGGCATCCTGATGTCCATGAATATGATATCAGGAACAGCATCATCGACTTTTTCTATGACTTCGCGCCCGGATCTGGCGGTAGCGATAATTTCTATATTGTTGAAATTTTTTTCTATTATATATTTGAGTGAATCAATGACTATCTTTTCATCATCGGCGATTATCAGCTTATACATAATTATCCCCCAATCAATCCTGATTAATAGGTATTCGCAGTAAAACTTCCGTTCCTTTGCCAGGTTCACTGTAAATATTCAAAACTTTATCATTGCCATAAAAAATCTTTAAGCGGCTCAAAATATTATTTAATCCAATACCATTAGTATGCCCTTTATGTGCACTTTCAGCAGTTGCTTTATCGTGTGCCTCTCCATTTAGGATTTCCTTTATCTTTTCGGGGGGCATACCCTTTCCATTATCTCTTACGGAAATTTCTGCATTTTGCCCGCGCCTTTCGGCTTTTACCCATATCCTTCCTGTTTCCTCTAAATCACCAATACCATGAATAAAGGCATTTTCCACAATGGGTTGGAGTACCATGCATGGTATCTTGACTCCCAGTATGCTTTCGTCTTTGCTCAAATAAAACTCAATTCTGTCACCAAAACGTTCATTCAGCAATTTCGTGTAATTTTCAACATTCCTGATCTCATCTCCAATTGTCACAGGCTTATCCAGATTCCTCAGGTTATACCTGAAAAGCTCGGCCGCGCTTTCGATAAAGGAACAGGCACGGTCAGCGCCCTCCAGCATTGCAATCTGGGCTCCGGCATTAAGAGTGTTGAACAGAAAGTGAGGATTGATCTGTGCCTGTAGGGCATGGAGTTCTGCCTCCTTAAGGTTGCTTTTCATTATCAGGTTTTCCATCTCCTGCTCTTTCAGGCGGCTCTCAAGCTCGGCCTTCTCCTTGATTTCGTTTATATATTGCCTGATGCTGCCTGTCATGCGGTTAAAGGCTTCTGCCATGACTCCTATTTCATCATTGGAGTCCACTTTTACGCTGGGCACGTTGAAATTCCCGTGAGTTATCTCATCGGCAGCCTTGGAAAGCTCTGATATTGGATTTGTGATCCTATAGGTAAACCACAGTATTAATAATATGCTTAATGCGATGATGGAGCAAATTATACCTATGTTCAGCATATGCACGATATTAAATCTGCTCTTCACCGACATATAACGGTCGGTATTTTGCAAAAACAGGGTATTATTGAGCTTTTGAATATACTCGTTGATATACTGGTGAATCCTGGCGCTTTCCCTGTAGTGCAAAAGATATTCATCCACCATCCTTCCTCTTCGGGCGGTTACTGCAGCATCTATTTCCTCCAGGTAGGTGGATATCATATTCTTGATATTTTTCATCATAAGTATGTTTTCAATGCTCGAATAGTTCATTTCTATGGACTCTGCTTCTTTCCTCAACTCGCTGGAATATTTGTAGTAGTCGCTAAGGTTTTTGGAGTGCTTTGTAGTCAGGTAGTTTTCATAGGCATAATCAAGCTTTTCCAGGCTTTTGTGAAGGCTATTCAGTTTTACATTCATCTCAAAAGTTCCGCTCATTTTGTTCATAAGCACACTGATGCTGTAATAGGGATATATATTGGTAGCGCTTAAAAGCATGATAGTCGCCATGAAATATAATATCAGCTTTTTCTTGATGCTGCTATTGTTCCATATTTGCTTAAGCCTTCTCCACAAACGCATTTCAGTCCTCCCCAGGCTTCAGATATTCATCGACATTTGCTTTTGTTATCAAGCGTGTTTCCACTGTAAAATAGGCTGACGTTCTGCCTTTTTCCTTTATATCCATCAGTGCGCGGATAGCATCATAACCCATTTGTTCATGATTGGCTGTGACGGTGCCAAAAACTACTTCGCTGTCTATATAGCGCAATAGCTCCGGGGAATCACCATAGCCGATTATATTGTAGCCTACCTTGTTAAGATCGATTAATCTCTGGGCAACAGCTATGGTATCGCTTGCAGTCGTGCATACTATCGTATCCAGCTCGGGCCTGCTGGTCAGCAAATCTTTTATGGTATCCTCGATGCCTAAAAAATTTAAGTCATCATATTCAATTATACTAAAATCAATCCGGTCATGTATCTTAAAAGCGTCTTTAATACCTGAAATCATCAGATTTTGGAGCATTGTTCCGCCAACCTGATTTTTACCAATAAGCACAGCAACATCACCCTCATCGCCTGTGGCGGCAAGGGCCATTCTGCCCAGCTGAACGCCGGAACTATACGCATTCATGCCTACAAATGCGGTTCTCATGCTGGCCTTGGCATCTCTGCCAATAGTGACAACAGGTATATTCTTTTTCACGCCTTTGTTTATAAGCTCACCGGCTTGATCTTCATCCCATACGTAAGTTACTATTCCGTCCACTCTGGATGCTATAGCCATATCCAGGTATTTCCACTGCTCATCCATATTTGAAATGCCTGGCCCATTAAACTCGACAGCCACGTTGAATTCCTTTGAAGCCTTTTCCACACCTTTCTTTATGGAGAGCCAAAAAGGATCATCGACGTTCTCACAAACCATTGCAAAGTGATAGACAGGCTCCTTGTCCGGTACTATTATTCCGGCATTCTGATCGACAGAAGCAAGGGCGGTATTAATGCTGTAATATATAAATGAAGTAATTGCAAGAATAAGCAAAATCATAGCAGAAAGCAGGACTACATAATGCTTTTTTTTCACAGGAAATCCCTCCCTCACAATTATACATACAAAGGGCGCATTTTATCAAAAACAATATTTAACAATATAGTATAACACAACGGTACTGCAATTTCATGATGCAAAAATTGGATTACCGCTTTTGATACTGCAATAATAGATATTTCATCGCTTTATAACCCATAAAAGCATTCTTAATACAATATTGCCAATTTATATATACTTTCCCATAGGATTTGATTTATAATAAACTTATATGATTTAATTTTATTACCATTTTTCCGGTATAAGGGAGTGTTGAAATTGGAACTGCAGCAGGTAAAAAGTCTTGGTGAAAGAATCAAATCTAATATTTCCCGGGTTATTGTCGGTAAGGATGACATAATCGATCTTGTGATGATATCTCTTTTTTGCTCGGGCCATGTACTGCTGGAGGATGTGCCCGGAGTGGGCAAAACCATGCTGGCAAAATGCCTTGCCCGGTCGATAGATTGTGAATTCAAGAGGATACAGTTTACACCGGATTTACTGCCCACCGATCTTACAGGCATAAATTATTTTGATCAGAAGCAGGGGGAATTTGTTTTCAGACAGGGCCCCATATTTACCAACATAATTCTAGCCGATGAAATCAACAGGGCTACCCCGAGAACACAGTCAAGCCTTCTTGAATGCATGGAGGAACGCCAGGTGACTATAGACGGGGATACGAAAATCCTTGCCAAGCCCTTTTTTGTCATAGCTACCCAAAATCCTGTGGAGACCCAGGGAACATTCCCGCTGCCGGAAGCTCAGCTGGACAGGTTTATGATGAGGCTCAGGATGGGATATCCGACAGCGCAGGAAGGTAAGGAAATTCTGGACCGGTTCCAGGCAAAAACCTCGTCGGTGGATATAGATACTGTTGCTTCGTCGGAGGAGATAGTTGAAGCTCAGGAAGCTTTTGCTTCGGTAAGGGTAAATGATGCGGTAAAGGATTACATAATAAGTATCATAGAGGCTACCAGAAACCATGAGAAAATCATCCTCGGTGTCAGTCCAAGAGGAAGCCTTGCCCTTATGAAGGCAGCCCAGGTATATGCTGCATTGAAAGGGCGGGATTATGTCATCCCCGATGATGTCAAGCATCTGGCTTTACCAGTGCTTGCCCACAGGATAATACTAAGAGGGCATGCAGTCACAACCAAAGGCATTAAGCCATCGGAAGCAGTATTATCGGATATTTTGAAGGAGATTCCTGTTCCAACGGAGGAAATATAATTGAGGGAGAAAAGCCAATGGAAATCCTGGCATTTATCATAATCGTCCTTGCGGTAATAGGGATGCAAAGCTTGATCTTTGGGAAGCTTGCCTTTAAAAACCTTATATATAAATGTGAGTTCAGCGTTAAGGAAGCTCATGAAGGGGATGAGATATTTTTGGTAGAGACGGTGGAAAACAGGAAAGTGCTGCCTGTACCGTGGCTTAAGGCCAATATATACACATCCCGCTGGCTGGATTTTGCAGGTGCCCGTTCGGTTGTCAACCAGGAGAGCCGCTATGCCACCAGCAGCTTCGTATTAAAAAGCTATCAGAAGATAATCCGAAGATGGAAGGTAAAGTGCCTGAAAAGGGGTATATATAATATAGATACGTCCACTCTGGTAAGCGGTGATCTTCTGAGTTTCAGAACAAACTCAATGCCGGTCAAGGTGGGTGCGACTCTCAAGGTATACCCGGCTGTCGTGGATTTTGAGCAGTATTTTATTCCAATCAACTACCTCCAGGGGGAAAGGATAGTCAGACGCTGGATCATAGATGACCCTTTTATAGTTTCAGGAGCCAGGGAGTATACTCCGAGGGACCCTATGAACAGAATACACTGGAGGGCTACAGCAAAAGAAGGCAGGCTTATGGTCAGGAATAACGATTATACATCCCGGCTGAGCCTTACTGTTATGCTCAATATTCAATCCATAGAAAATGAATATTACAACACCATCGACAAGGAATTGGTAGAGTATGGAATAAAGGTGGCGGCATCGATTTTTGATTCGTCCCTTATGTCGGGGGCTCCGGTGAGATTTGCTACCAACGGCACCACAATCGACGATGACGGCAAGATGGTATTTACTGAAGAAGCTGCCGGCAGGGAGCATGTTTCAATGCTCATGGAGATACTGGCAAAGCTGGAGCTTAAGAGAGTGAAGGATTTTCAGGATTTCTTAAGCTGGATGGAGGGAAAGATACGGAACTGCGATGTCATAATAATAACCTGCTATCTCACCGATGCCATATGTGAGCATGTGAGGGAACTGGAAAGGCTTGACAACCGGATTTCCATCCTGCTTTTGAAAGAACCGGAAGGTGCAAAAGTGCCGGAAGACATGAACATCTATGTTTTGTCGACGGATTCGGAAAAAGATTATGCAGTGCAGGCATGAGCTAAGGCTCGAAATACCGGCACAGCAAGCTGGTTTTAGTTGAAAGGTGGATACAATATCAATAGAGCAGGGAAGGATATGAATGCATGAGAACTTCAGAACATATGCATTAAAGGCAACAGCGCTGCTGGGGGTGTTTTCGTTTATTTACCCCGCAGTAATCACCGTCAGGGCATTATTATTCAAAACAGATGGCGGAGCGCTGTCCCTTTTGCTTGCATCAATTCTGATGACAGCCGGATTTTTCATCGCATCGGCTGTTATAAGGGAGAATTCCGCCTTTTTTTCCCGGTTGGCTTCGGGAAAGGTGGCGGAGTTCATATTGGATAAACATGCCACGGCGCTGTTTCTAAGCGGACTGGTAGTTCATATTGCAGCGTTGGTGCCGGCGGCAATAGCGGCTGTGGTATTTCAAAGGGACGGAATATTCAGAGCTGCCTTTGAGGCTATAGCAGCGTTGATTTTCTATATAGTGGGAGTGAGGGCCCGGTATGGAGAGTTCGATGATATTTTGAACCGGACGAAATTGTACGGTGGTATCATTACTATAGCCATATCGACAGCAATTTGCTCATTTTCGGACATAAGGCTGAATTTTATATTCTATGCATATATCCTGACGGTGACATCCATGATAGTATTCAACCAGGCCGGAATAGACAGTGTATTCCTCCATATGAACAGGCGTCTGGCCGGAGTATCAAAGGATATTAGGAAATTCAACATATTTTCGGTTTTGACACTGTTTGGCATCACTCTGCTGTTTTTAAACCTTAAAGGCATTATTGTATTTTTCCTGAATATACTCAACAATGTCGTCCGCAAAGGAATAGTGCTGTTTTTGAGAGCGCTGGAATTTCTATTCAGCCGTGCTCCGGAAACGGACGGCATCATTGGTCAAGCGCAGCCCCCACAGCTCCCGGATTTGGGTGATGAGAGCGGCATGAATCCGGTTGCGGATTTGATACTCAAAGGGATATTTATTGTTATTTTTATATATCTTATATATAAAGCTCTGCCGGTCATCTTGCGGGCTGTCAGGAAAGCTTTTCAAAAGGTATGGATGTTTGTATTGAATATTCTTCGCAGCACGGATAAAGTTGAGCCGGAAGAGGAAGATTATAACGATGAGGTAGTTGAAATAAAGCCGGTTAAAAATTCCGCCGGAAAAAGGAAAAAATCGGAAGAAAAGCTCCGGTGGAGCATGAGAGGACTGAAGAAAATAACAAATCCGGCAGCCAAGGTCAGATATATATACGGCATGATACTGGATGTATTGAATGCGGCAGGCATTGGAGTTGCAAGGTCGGATACCCCGGGTGAAATATGCAGAAAAGCCGGAAGTGAAGATATTTCCATAGAAGGTATCACAAAGGTTTATGAAAAGGTGAGGTATGGTGATGTTGTCCCGGACGCGAAAGAGATGGACCAGGCGGAAGCGTGCTTAAGCACAGTGATGGAACGCCTTTCAAAAGCGAATCGGAAGCCCAGATGAGTTTACAAGACAGGAAAGGTGTTCCTGGAGAGGGAAGAGTATGGTGTTTTGATAGTATCGAATGCTACTGTAAGCCAAAGAGTTCCCTCATATTCCAGATAAAACAATTGAAATGATGAGGGTTAAAGGTTATAATTGTTACGATTATGGTATTAGGCAGAGGTAGCTAGTCTAAATCGGCGTATAGTTGCATCTGCCTGTTGTAATAAATTGGAGGCAATTTTTATTAGAGTTTGAAGGGATGATATGATGATAGAGTCAAATAAAGCAATAAAGAAGCAGATTCTACCGCTTTTGCCCCTCCGCGGATTGACGGTGTTTCCATATATGACCTTGCCTTTTGACGTGGGTAGGGCAAAATCCATAAAAGCTCTGGAAGAGGCTATGGTAAACAATCAGTTGATCCTGCTGGTGACGCAGAAGGACGCAAGAGTTGATTCGCCTTCCGAAGAAGATATATATAGGGTAGGTACCATATCCAAAGTAAAGCAGCTGCTTAAGCTTCCAGGAGATACCATCAGGGTTCTTGTGGAGGGCATAAGCCGTGCTGAAATAGGCGAAATTACGCAAACAGAGCCCTTCTTCATGGCTGAGGTTGTAGAAAAGATATACACTTATGATGAAGATGACAAAGATGAAATAGAAGCCCTTAAAAGAAGTACACTGTCAACCTTTGAGGAGTATGTAAGGCTTAGCAACAAAATTTCACCCGATATATTGTTGACTGTCAATTCCATAGAGGATCATGGGCAGTTGGCGGATGTGATAACTTCCAACCTTACACTTAAGGTAGAACAGAAGCAGGAAATTCTCGATGAATTCCATCCCCGGATAAGACTCGAAAAATTGTTCCGGTTGATGCTGAAGGAAATTGAAATTCTGGAAATTGAAAAAGAAATAAATGCGAAGGTGCGCAAGCAGATAGACAAGTCCCAGAAGGAATATTACCTTAGGGAACAATTGAAAGCAATACAGAACGAGTTGGGTGACAGGGACGGTATAAGCGGTGAAGTGGAGGAATACAAGGCAAGGCTGAAAAAAGCCGAAGTTCCCGAAGAGGTAGAAAACAAGGTTCTTAAAGAGCTGGATCGCCTGCTCAAGATGCCCTCCGGGTCGGCAGAAGGCTCTGTCATAAGAACATATCTGGACTGGATATTGGATCTTCCCTGGAATAAATCCACGGAGGAGATCATCGATCTGGATAAGGCAAAGAAAATTCTTGATGAGGATCATTATGGACTGGAAAAAGTTAAGGATAGAATTATCGAGTATCTGGCCATAAGAAAACTCAAGAGCGCCCTCAAAGGCCCGATACTTTGCCTGGTAGGACCTCCGGGAGTGGGCAAAACCTCTATAGCCAAGTCAATAGCAAGAGCTTTGAACAGAAAATATGTGAGAATGTCGCTGGGCGGAGTGAGGGATGAAGCAGAAATCAGAGGACACCGAAGAACCTACGTCGGAGCGATGCCCGGAAGGATAATAGCAGCTTTGAAGCAGGCAGGATCGAAAAATCCTCTGGTGCTGCTGGATGAAATTGATAAGATGAGCAGTGATTTCAGGGGTGACCCGGCTTCTGCGATGCTGGAGGTACTGGACGCAGAACAGAATTTTGCTTTCAGGGATCATTACCTGGAGCTGCCCTTCGACCTTTCCGACGTAATGTTCATCACAACGGCCAACAATCTTGACACAATACCGAGGCCACTGCTGGACAGGATGGAAGTAATAAGCCTCACCAGCTATACTGAGGAAGAAAAGGTCAATATTGCGATGAAGTACCTTGTACCAAAGCAGATAAAGGCCCACGGCCTAAAAAAGGCAAATTTGAAGATTGATGAAAAGGCTGTAAGGGATATCATAAACTATTACACAAGGGAAGCCGGAGTCAGGAACCTTGAAAGACAGATAGCTACAGTATGCCGTAAAGCTGCCAAGGAACTGGTATCCACCGGAAAGAAGTCCGTTAAGGTTACCTCCAATAATCTGGAGAAATTCCTCGGTGTGAAGGTATACAGATATGACAAGGCTAAGGAAAAGGATGAAGTGGGTGTTGCCACAGGCTTGGCCTGGACCCCTGTTGGCGGTGACACATTATCTATCGAAGTCAATCTTATGAGCGGTGATGGCAAGCTGGAGCTTACAGGTCAATTGGGGGATGTAATGAAGGAATCCGCCCGGGCTGCCATAAGCTTCATACGATCGAAAGCGGAGCAGCTGGGTATAGATAAGGACTTCCACAATAAATACGATATCCACATACATGTGCCTGAAGGAGCTATACCTAAGGATGGACCTTCGGCGGGTATTACCATGGCTACGGCTATGGTGTCGGCATTGACGGGTATGCCGGTGAGAAGGAACGTGGCTATGACCGGTGAAATCACTCTGAGGGGAAGGGTGCTGCCCATAGGCGGTTTGAAAGAGAAGGTTCTGGCAGCCCACAGAGCCGGAATCGATACAATAATCCTTCCTGTGGACAATAAAAAAGATATAGAGGATATACCACAAAATGTCAGGGAGAAGCTCAAATTTATCCCTGTGGAAAAGATGGAATCTGTTTTGAGCGCAGCCCTGGTTAACAATAAAAAAGATAAGACAAAGGCGAGCAGCATGAAAAGTGAAGATGATAAGATGATAATTGCCGAAGAACAGGCAATACTGGGCGATGCCGATCCAAACACGGATATGATTCAGCAGTAGCTTAGATCCTTGAAGCATGGCAGGTTTTTATGTTGAGACAAAGTCCTTACTGGGTGGCATTTGCCATCCCAATAGCAATCAGGAGATATGGAGAGATTTCCATATCTCTTTTTTTATTTGCTTTAGCGCGAAAACATGGATGTTTTTTATACATTGCTGGCACTTTGCAGGCATGAGCGGTCACGGAATTTTATGCTCATTTATGAAGAAGTGATTGCTTATGAAGATTCTATTAAGGTTTCAGGATTTTTTTTCGATAATTCAAATGAAATATTCATGTTTACAAAGTAGACATAATTCTGCCGTTCATGGTAAATAAGCAATTATATCTATGGTCGTGGATTCCGCAGTTTATCATGAGAGTAAAAATACAACAAGGGGAAGCGTGGAAGTATGGTTATATATTTAATTGTTGCCACAGCAGCTGTTGCTATTACGTCAGTCTTGTTTTTCAGAAGGAAAAGCGGGAAGGATGAATTAGGGCTTAACGCCGCAATTATTTCTTTCATCGGCTCAATAGCAATCAGTATTGTGGTTCCTGTTACATTTTCTGTCGTCGGCGGCCTCCTGCGGCAAAAAAACACTATAGAATTCTCCTGGAGCAATTTTTATCTTGCACTTTTTTTGACCTTCATAGTATATGTTATAATGCTTGTAGCCCTCACAACAGGGATTGCACGAATAGCGGATCATAAGGGAGAGAATATGACTATAAATAAAGCAATGAACTATATAAGAAACATATTTGAAAAATTTGTTGACAGAGCACGAAATATTGGTAAAATGGGAATAGAAGTTAAAACTTGGGAGAATGTCAATGTAGCCCCAGGCGAAGCGGCTGCCGCTGCAATATCTGAATCCCCCAAAACCTTGGTGGAAACCGAAAAAGATGGTGCCCTGACACCGGACGGGCAGAATCGGGAGAAAAATATGCCGGCTACAGTCGAAAATGCTGAGGAAGGAAGGGAGCCGGAACCGGTTTGTCAGATTGAAACGGCAAGTGTAACAATACCGGTGAATGAAGCAATTCCGGAAGGTGTAAAAGCATATGCCGGGGAGACGAAAAATGGAGAGGAGCCGATTAAAGAGGCAGCGCCGGCATTGGAAGAAAAGGATAATTCCGAAAATGGTTCATGTTTAAGTGATTTTATCAATGAAGCATTTGACAGCAAGATAAAGGGAGATTTGGAGGCAGCCATCGCACAGTATATGCGTGCATTGGATTTAAAGCCCCAGGGAGAAATTCTTTCATTAATTATTGCGGATATATGCATTCTTTACAAGGAACTGGGCCGTGTGGAAATGTCCAGAAAGTTCCTGGAGGACTGTGGATATAAATATGGAGATATGATGGATGCATCGGTAAGAGAGAGAATAGAAAGAAATTTGTGAGATTCTGTTGGACGTGATCATATTTGATATATATGAAGGGGTGTGGGAGTAAATGAAAAAAACTCAAGAGGTGATAGGTTTACCTGTTATAAGTATCTGTGACGGTTCGGAAGTGGGAAAGGTGAAGGAACTGGTTGTTAACGCGGAAAAGGGTGCCGTGGATTTTGTCATTGTAGATAACGGTACGCAGATTTTAGGAGCCAGTGTCATTCCCACCGAAAAGGTGCTTGGTATAGGAGGATATGCCCTTACAATTGAAAACAGCAGTGATATGGAGGAAATAAGCAAAATGCCTGCTGCTGTCGACCTTCTTCAAAAGGATGTCAAAGTGAAAAACACCAGGATTCTCACAAAAAAAGGAAGACTGATAGGAGAGACGGGAGATATATTTATCGATGAAGACAATCGGTGCAGTATTGCTGGCCTTGAGTTTATTTCCAATGCAGCTGAGGAACAGATAAAGATTATTCCCAGGGAAAGTGTCATAACTTTCGGAAAAAATCTTATAGTTGTAGCGGAGAATGTTGAAGAAACCCTGTTGAATGATGCAGAACAGCTGATGTCGGAAAAAGCGGCAGCAGATGCTGAAAAAAAAATCTAGAGTTTTCTGATGAGGCTGCAATAACAGGCGTCAGTCCGGAAATGCCTGGTGCGCCGGAAAATACCAGCGAGCTGCTATCAGTGAATAACAACAGCAATTCACCGGAAGCATATCAGGATAATGCAGCCGGCCTGTTTAAAGAAAAACAGATTCAATATTTAAAGGGAAGAAAGGCTGCGAAAACTATAACCGATAGCCTTGGGAATATTATAGTCAGCGAGGGTATGGACATCACGGAAGAGATAATAAGCAAAGCAACGCAGGAGGGCAAGCTGATAGACCTGGCAATGAACAATAAGGCATAACAGATTATACATATGAGGAAACCCTTTTTTGAGCAGGAGTGAAGAAGGTGATTGAGCTTGGAAATCTGAAAAAACTATTCCTGTTTTTGGCTTTTCAGACAATGCTTGCCATTTTCTTCGGTCTCATGGCAATATTTTTATTATATGAAAATAAAATTCCCTCAAATACATATGTAGGAAGTATAAACATAAGTTCTTTAAGCCGTGAGGAAGCAGCGAAGAAAGTTTCACAATATTACGAGGGTATTTTGCATGGCGGCAGTATTACGATAAAGCTTGACGGGAAAAGGGAATTCAAAATTGATTATGGTGAAATAGATGCATCCATTAACGGCATGGAAACAGCCTGCAATGCCTTTGGAAAGGATTTCGTCCATAGGGTGCTGGGGGTAATTAACGGTTGTTTTTTTTATGGCACCAGAAATCAGATAGGACCGGTCATCAACTATAATGAAGGAAAGCTGAGAGTAAAAGTGTCCGAAGTTGCTAAGGCTGTCAACACTGAGCCTGTCAATGCAGCAGTATATATTAAGGACGGAAAAGTTGTAAAGAAGGACGGTTCTTCAGGGATAACCCTCGATGTGGATAATGCAATTAACAAACTTAAGGCTCAAATGGGAAATTTGCCCGATTCTCTTATAGAGTTTAACGTCTCGGATAATTATGAGGTGAAAATTGTTCATCCTCAATATACCTCCGGGTTTTTTGAGGATGCGGATTTGATAATTTCCCAGTGTTCCACAGACATCAGCTCCCAGTCGTACATAAATTCTGCCGTGCTTGCAGCTAAGGCGATAAACGGAGCTGTCGTGGAAGCTTGCGGTTCTGAAGACGATACTTTCTCCTTTAACCGGTGCCTTAACCAAAAGGGAAGTCCGGCAAAGGAAGATGATGAAGGATTTAATATTGTAGCTTCTACGCTGTATAAAGCCGTGCTTATGGCTGGCATCGACCACTCCGGCATTGTGAGGACTCCTCACGGTGAGGTGGTTGATTATATGGAACCAGGCTTGGATGCAAGAATCCTGGAAGGAGAAATGGATCTAAGGTTTAAAAACAGCCTTAAGTCCAAATTGTTTATTTTCGCCGAGGTTACGGATAACAGGATTACGGTGAGCATTGTCGGAAATGATGAAATCGGAGATGATCGGGATTACAGGATAGAAACCGAAGTGATCCAGAGGTTTTCACCTGCCGTGGTGAACGTGGAAAGCCGGCAGCTCCAACAAGGCGAGAAAAGAGTGGTCTTCCCGGGAAGGGAAGGATTAAAGGTTAATGTATACAGGGTAATGCAAAAAGACGGAAAAGAGGTAGGACGAGAGTTTTTGTATAATGACAAATACGACGCCATTGACAAAGTCGTGGAAATCGGACCCGATACAAAATGGGAAGAGGATACCGGATTGAAATAATAGAAGGTCAAATATGGATAAAAGAAAAGAAGGCTCTTTATCGAAACGACAGATGGCAAATACAAATAAAGTTCAGGAATAATTTATTTTGGATCAAGCTGATTTTAGATAAAAGCAAATTAAATTATAAATCATACCTTAGCTTAGAGAATTATATGAATAAAAGTAAAAACCACCCAGTCGGCAACTTAACTTGGTGGTTGGTTAATAATCTGAACCAGCAACAAATAAGTTGCTGGTTTTTAGAAATATTTATTTATCACTTCTATGGAGTTATGATCAATCACTGTTTCCCCATATTCATTCAAATAGCCTTCAAAGAATCCCGGATTGTGCACCTTGCGGCCATACTCTCCCAGGAGTGCTTCCAGCATCTTTGCATCTCCTGCGGTAAAACAGTTCCGGGTAAGAGCCAGATAATAGATGCCTTTCAACTTATACACCGAACTGTCCCCGCAGTACATGGAGCTGATTTTCTTGCACAGCTCGCACAAGTCATCAAACTCCCTGAAGGAATAAATGAGCAGAGAAGAATAAACCTTGCGGTTTCTCTTTTTTGCTTTGAGATCGTTTCTTTTAAATCTGTTCTTTATATATTTCTGTATAGATTCAAAACTCTCTTCGTCATCGTCCACTTTGGTTATCATTATTATAAAACCGGTATCGGAATCAGGTACAGGCTCTATTACCAGCTGTGAGTCCGACAAATCGAACCCGAACTGGGCTTCGGCCTCTTCCATCATATCCCAGAACAACTCCTGAGCTGCCGGGGAATTATAATTTAAAGAAGTCAAATCTATATTTCTTTCTTCCAGGTCATCCATAGATATAGTAATTTTTATTTTATTCTCCCCTATTCTTTCAATTTTCATAAAATCACCACGATTCCATTAATTTTATATGCGAACAATATAATTGTAACAAGCTTTATTATATTATACTAATAGTTACAGGAAAAGAGAAGTATAAAAATTTTTACAACCTTATGTAAAGAAATGAATACCTTTTCCTGATAATGAAATAAAAACTATTGTAAATTACCTGACTTGCTCAAATAATAAATAAAAACTATTATTTGAAAGGAGGGGCTTTGCAATATGGATGATTTTGTTATCGGGTCCGGTTCGGGGGAAAATGAAGCCGGTGAGACAGAGGTTGTGTATAATACGGAAAAGGATTTTTACAAGGGCATAGGAGGAGAATTGCGTTATAAGGCCGAAGGGCTTTTCAAAAAAGCCAGGGAAAAGGGTATTTCCATAGAGGATATCGAGGTTAACCAGTTGAAAGATAATGGCGCAGAATTTCCCGGCCTGGGATTTATAAGCCTTCCTGCTTTGCTGGTCAAGGTAAGGGGAAGGCACATGCAAAGCGGGCAGGTTATAACCGATGGAAAGCAGATAGATTATTATAACAGGTACCAGCAGTATCTTGCCGAAAGGATACAATCAAAAAACGGCATCAAGGATGGAAAAGGCAGGACGGCAAAGGAAAGCAGAAAAGAGGTCGCTTGGGAGAATCCCCAGTTTGTTCTCTCCGACTGGGAGCTTTTTGAGATCGGAAAAGATCTCCTTGATGACAAGGAATTCGGTCTGGAAAAAACCATCACAGGGGCATGCGACAGGGTCATAAGGAAGCTGATGGGTGAAAACGACTGGCTCTATCCGGGAGAGGCAAGATTATTGGATGAAGAATTCTCTGCAGTACAGAAAAAAATAGAGGCAGCACAGGATAAGAGCGGAAGCGTCCAGACTGCTGCTCCGAAAAAGGCCACTGAAAGGCAGATAAATTATCTGAAAGCAAAAATCAAAAACCTTGGAGCTGACCCATATGATGACACGGTAATGAAGGAGGTAATAAGGCAAAGCGGTTTTGAGGCCGAAGACATAAACAGCTTGAGCACGGGTGAAGTGAGCAAAATAATCGACAGCATAGGCATAATAATGCCGAAGGTAAAGAAATCCCTGGAACAAAGAAGCGGTATTGAAGCCTTCGGGCATGACAATGCTGCAAGACCCCAGACCAACCTGAGGCAATGAAAGATATTTTCTTTTATGCAATAGGGCTTTAAAATTTAAATACTATTTAATTGTATTTTTTTGAGTAGTATAATAAAATAGAATAAAAAATTGTAGAAATTTAAGAAAAAGGATTTTATGCTATTGAAAACGTCAAAGGGATTGCTGCCTGCCTTGAGCAAGCTGTTTTCCCGGAGGATGGGCTAAAAGGGAGCTGATTTTGGCTGTTATGAAGGAAATTGTTCTTGCATCGGCTTCTCCCAGACGTTCCGAACTATTGAAGCGGGTAGGTATAGCTTTTAGTGTTATGCCTTCAAATATAGAAGAGAAAATAGATGTAAGCTGGGAGCCTGAAGTTTTAGCTGAGGAGTTGTCTTACAGCAAGGCGCTTTATATAGCAGAGCAGCTGAAAAGGGACTGCCTTGTTATCGGAGCTGACACCATTGTTGTCAAGGATGGTGTTTTGGGAAAGCCCCGGGATGAGGCAGAAGCTTATGAAATGCTAAAACGCTTGCAGGGAAGCTGGCATGAAGTGATCACAGGAGTCACCATCATAAATGCCGGGGACAAGGTAAGCCTTAAGGACCATGTAAAGACCAGGGTAAAGATGAGAAGCATGACGGATGATGTAATATATTCATATATCCGCACCAAGGAGCCCATGGATAAAGCCGGAGCTTACGGCGTCCAGGGGATGGGTGCACTGCTTGTTGAAGCTATTGAAGGCTGTTATTTCAATGTAGTGGGACTTCCTCTTATGAAGCTGGGCACCATGCTGGAGAATTTCGGAGTAAGATTGCTTTAGTACAGTTGAAATGACTGGGAGGAAGCTTAAGATATGCCCGATGTTAACTATAGATTGAAAATGAAGGACTTGCCTGTATGTGAAAGGCCATATGAGAAATTGGAGGAATATGGCCCGGAAATGCTTTCAAATGCAGAACTGTTGGCAATAATTATAAAAACGGGCAGCAGGAATGAAACTTCCGTTGCTCTTGCCCAGAGAATACTAAAACAGGACAAGTCCAATAAAGGGCTGGCCTTCTTGCATGACATAGGCTTAGAAGAGCTGAGAAGAATAAATGGCATAGGCAGGGTCAAAGCTATTCAAATAAAAGCGTTGGCAGAATTGTCCAAAAGAATGTCATCGACTTACACTTCCGGCAAAAGGGTTGTTATAAAAACACCGGAAGATGTAAGCAAGCTTTTGATGGAGGAAATGAGACATTTAAAAAAGGAAGTATTCAAAGTAATTCTGCTTAATGCCAAGAACCATATGATAAGGTGTATGGACATTTCCGTCGGAAGCCTTACGGCTTCAATAGTGCATCCCAGGGAAGTCTTCAGCGAAGCGGTTAAAAGTGGGTGTGCAGGCCTTTTGTTTGTACATAATCATCCCAGCGGAGATCCTGAACCGAGTACCGAAGATGTGGATACTACCTTAAGGCTTGTAGACAGCGGTAAAATATTGGGAATAAAGGTTCTGGACCATGTAATAATCGGGGATGGAAGATATGTAAGCCTTAAAGAAAAAGGATTGATGTAGGACAGAATTTTGTAAAAGGAAGAGGAGAAGAATATGAGCTTATTTTCCAGAGATATAGGAATTGATTTGGGAACCGCCAATACATTAGTTCATGTGAAGGGCAAAGGTATTGTCCTTAGAGAACCTTCTGTTGTAGCAATTAACGTAAAAACCGGCGAAATACTGGCAGTAGGGGATGCAGCCAAGGAGATGATAGGCAGGACTCCGGGCAATATTGTCGCCATAAGACCTATGAAGGATGGGGTTATTGCAGATTATGACGTAACCCAGAGCATGCTGAAATACTTCATTAATAAAGCAGCACCAAAAGCGCTGTTCAGCAAACCTAGAGTAGTTATATGCGTGCCTTCGGGAGTCACGGAGGTGGAAAAAAGGGCAGTGGAGGAAGCTACTCTTCAGGCCGGTGCCAAGGAAGCGTACCTGATAGAAGAGCCTATGGCAGCGGCAATAGGAGCAAACCTTCCGGTGGAGGAACCCTCAGGCAGTATGGTGGTTGACATAGGGGGAGGTACCAGTGAGGTTGCCGTTATTTCCCTGGGAGGAATTGTTACCAGCAAGTCCTTGAGAATAGCCGGGGATGAGTTGGATGAGGCTATTGTGCACTATGTTAAAAAAGAATATAATTTAATGATAGGGGAAAGAACAGCCGAGGATATAAAAATGAGCATCGGAGGTGCTTATCCAAAGCCTAAGGAGGAATCCATTGAAGTCAGAGGAAGGGATTTGATAACGGGACTTCCAAAGAATATAGTTATTACATCCTCCGAAATAAACGAAGCTTTAAAAGAGCCTATAAACGCTATTGTTGATTCAATAAAATTCACATTGGAAAAGACGCCGCCGGAGCTTGCAGCGGACATTATGGACAAAGGAATCATGCTTACAGGCGGAGGAGCGCTATTGAGCGGACTGGACAGATTGATAAATGAGGAAACAGGCATGCCGGTTTCCGTAGCGGAAAATCCTCTGGACTGTGTTGCATTGGGCGCAGGTAAAGTGCTTGACGAAATTGAAGTGCTGAAAAAGGTACTTATTTCTCCTAAAAAGCTGAAGTAGAAGGGAGACAAATCCTTTGTTGCGCCTTTTTAAGAGTAAATTATTCATATTGGCACTGGTGACCATAACAGTGCTGGTTATTATAGGTATATCCTCAAGGGCGGGCAGTGCAGTGAACACTGTGGGAAACGCTCTTGGTACGCCTCTGAATCCCTTTCAGAAAGCCGTTGCCTTTCTGGAAAGCAAGGTAGGGGGTATATTTACATATTTTGAGGATATGAAGCAGCTGAAAAAGGAGAATGATGAATTAAGAGCAAAGCTGGATGAACTGGAAAGAGATAGCAGGGATTTAAACAGATTAAGGGAAGAAAACAAGATGCTGAGGGAAACCCTGAATCTGAAAGATCAATTTAGCGATTATGAAAGCATTGGTGGAAACATAATAGCAAAAGATGTAGGTAACTGGTTCAATATCTTCACAATAGACTCGGGAACGAAGGACGGAGTGGTAATAGATTCCCCCGTCATAACCAGCAAAGGTCTTGTTGGAAGTGTTTACCAGACCGGGCCCTTATCATCGAAAGTAATTTCCATAATTGATGTGGAGAGCGCTGTCAGCGCGATGGTTTCCAATTACATAGTAATAGTGCGCGGTGACATAACACTGAAGGATCAGGGGCTATTGAGGATGGACCGCATACCTGTCGAATTGGATTTGAAGGTGGGCGATACCGTTGAAACTTCAGGAGTGGGAGGAATATTTCCCAAAGGCATATTAATCGGAAAAGTGAAGGAAATCCGGCAGGGAAGCACCGAACTGAGCAGATATGCCGTGGTTGAACCTGCAGTCGACTTCAGAAGGCTGAGAGAAGTTTTCGTCCTTGTAGATAAAACAAAAAATATTGAGACAGGTAATGAAGAAAGATGAGGAGAAAGATAGTTGCCTATTCGGCTTGTTTGTTTGTATTAGGGCTCATACAATCCACCGTTTTGGACTACATAAAAGTATTTAATGTTAAACCGAATCTTTTGCTGGCGTTTGTTGTGGTGACGGCCTTGCTCAGAGGCAATATGGAAGGAGCAGTCATTGGGTTTCTGTCCGGATTATGCCTGGATGTAATTTCCGGTAAACTTATCGGATTTTATACACTGCTGTGCATGTATATCGGACTCATAATAGGTTCCGTCAACAAGCGCCTTTACAGGGAGAACTTCCTGATTGCCGTATTTTTTACCTTTGTTGCTACTTTTACATATGAATATACCGTGTACTTTTTCAGCATTTTTCTAAAAGGAAAGGGAGACCTTCTCTTTCCCCTGAAGGCTGTAATTTTGCCTGAAGCTGTTTATAACTGCGTTTTATCCATTCCGCTGTTCATAATAATGTTGAAGCTGCATTATGCTTTTGAGGATGCAGGAAGGGCTTCCAGAAAATATTAAGCATATAAAGGGTGGGACTTGTCAAATGCCTGAGAGTAGTGTTATGTTCAAAGCTACGGTCAATGATTTATTTATAATAATGAAGGAAGAAAGTGATTTTGAATCGATTTTGGAGCAGATAGCAAATAAAATAGATTCGGCAGGAAGATTTTTCAAGGGAGTATCCCTCAATGTAAAGTACAGAGGAAAGAAGCTTACAAAAGATGAAGAGAACCGGATTCTTGAACTATTAGTGCGCAGGTCGGGAGCTGAAATCAGGAAAATTGAAGAGGATATACAGGAGGCTCCTGAAACCGTCGAATACGCGCCAAGCCATAAGAAAATCAAAATAAACAAGTTCTATTTTAAAGGCATTGATGAAGGTCCGGCAAAATTCTATAGGGGCACTGTACGATCCGGTCAATTGGTTGAGTCGAAAGGCAACCTGGTGGTCATTGGAGACGTAAATCCCGGTGGAGAGGTAATTGCCAACGGGAACGTAGTAGTAGTGGGAGCGCTTAGAGGTATAGTGCACGCCGGAGCCGATGGAAACAAGGAAGCAATAGTCGTAGCCCTGAACTTGCAGCCTATGCAGCTTCGAATAGCTGATGTCATTACCCGGTCACCGGATGGGAAAAGCTCCGGAAACATTCTTGTACCGGAAATGGCATATGTGAAGGATGACATTGTATACATAGAACCTTTCCTTCCCCAGAGATGACCTGTCGAAATCCAGGCCTGCACAGCCATTTAAGCTTTTTTGCAGGCCATGGATTGGAGAATTGACAAAACTATAAAACAAAGATATTATTTTATTATAGGCATTCGGGAAAAGAATTCAAAATAGAGCAGTGCTGATGAGTTGCTACTGCTAAAGGCCGTACCGGTATGTTACGGCATCTTTGTACTTAAATAAATTGCAAAATTTCCGCTTCTCATTGCTGATTCTGCATTCGATGAACTAGGGGGTAACCATTAATGAGCGATGTCATAGTCATAACTTCGGGAAAGGGAGGCGTAGGTAAAACTACAACTACCGCCAATATTGGAACAGGCCTGGCTTTAAAAGGTAAGAAGGTTGTTTTAATAGATACGGATATAGGTCTTAGGAATCTTGATGTTGTTATGGGGTTGGAAAATAGAATAGTATATGACCTGGTGGATGTTGTGGAAGGCGCTTGCAGGATAAAGCAAGCTCTGATAAAGGACAAGCGCTATGAGGGTCTTTATCTTCTTCCTGCTGCTCAAACCAGGGATAAGTCAGCTGTATCTCCGAAGCAGATGATTAATCTGACCAATGAATTAAGACAGGAGTTTGACTACATAATCATCGATTGCCCCGCAGGCATTGAGCAGGGCTTTAAAAATGCAATTGCCGGGGCTGATAGAGCTATTGTTGTAACCACTCCTGAAGTCTCGGCTGTCCGGGACGCGGACAGGATTATAGGTCTTCTGGAGGCAAATGAACTTAGGAATCCAAAACTTCTCATAAACAGGGTAAGGCCTGATATGGTAAAACGTGGGGATATGATGTCCATAGATGACATTATTGATATTCTTGCTATTGACCTTATAGGTGTTGTTCCGGATGATGAGAAGATAGTCATATCAACCAACAAGGGAGAGCCAGCCGTCACCGATGAAAAATCCCAGGCAGGACAAGCTTACAGGAACATCACGAGGAGGATTCTGGGGGAAAATGTGCCGATTATGGATATGGAAGTTGACGATGGTATAATGCAAAAAATAAAGAAGCTCTTCGGTTTAAAAACGTCTTGAAAGGAGTAAACCTATGCTGCTCGATTTATCAAAGTTATTTGGAAGATCAAAGAATTCAAAGGATGTCGCAAAAGAGAGGCTAAAGCTGGTTCTGATACATGACAGAGCAAATGTTTCTCCTGAATTTCTTGAAATGGTTAAAGGTGAAATCATAAAGGTTATAAAAAACTATATGGATGTTGATGAGAGTGGCCTTGACATACAGCTTACGCGAACTAAAAGCGATGAAGGGGATGGAGTAGTGCCCGCCCTGATTGCCAACATTCCTATAAAAAATGTTAAGAGCAGCGGAAAATAGATTTGGAAGCAAAGCCAGTGGAAGGGAACTGCTTTGCTTATTATTAGAGTGCCTACGCAACTTAAATTAGAGAGGTTTGACGACTAATTGAAAAAGCAAGCCGCACTTCGATTTGAAGAGCGGCTTATTTTGTGCGTTGTCACTTAGCTGTTGTCACTGTTGTCACTTTGCGGCGTTTGCCTCCAGAAGCGAATCGCAATATTTGCATTTGGCTACAGCTTCAGAATATACTGCATTGGTTGCTCCGCAGTTCGGGCATTTGACCACTTTTGCCTTACCCAATCCCGGTTCGGAAGCATCCTGCTTGCCGGAATCTTTACGAGCGGATGGTGTTTCGGGTGTTATCAGCATTTTCTTATCCAAGTCGATATAAGAAAAAGGGAAGAAACCTGCGGCAATCATCTCCTGCAAATCCTTGCATGCAGTTTTATAGTCGGTTGGGAAAGCGGACGCTATACCTTCAAGGCTGTAGATCTTTCCTGAATTCACTATTGCTTCATAGCGTTCAAAACGCAATCCTCGCTTGACATATTTCCTACCTTTAAGAATACAAACGCCACTGAAGATATAAAAAAACGCTATTATAGGAAAGGCATCGCTGAAGCTCACGACTTCTCCGGATCCTTCGTATGTTGATGAGCCATCCAATACTGACATTACAAAAATTGTGCCCATAACAAAAAATGACCAGCCAAAAGCTTTTAGAGCTTTTCCGTTTTTTATGTAATTATGCTTTTCCGTTGTGACTTTCTTTACCATCATGTATATGCCAACAGGAAAGAAAATAATAAACATAAAAACAATTAATCCCCAGGAGCGAGTTTTTCTCCTATTATTATTTCTCATGTGCCATCCCTCACCAATTAATTTTAGGTTCACAGAGTTTCCATTTACTTATCAAGAGGCCAGATCATGCCTCCTAAAGCTATATTAAAATGGAAAAACACTGTTGATGGCGATACCTCTGATGAAGTATCTGCCTGTACCGCCATGCCGAACCGTTAAATTATTCAGTACCTATTTATAAATTTTATTATAAAAATATCCAATTATCAACAGGTTTAGCGTTGTGTTCATTTCATCAGGTCTTTAGTGATGGTCATTTTGAGTTGATTTTTTAACTTTCCGGCATGACAAGTTTATTGTAATAAAACTATTTCAATAAAAATATAATTTAGTAAACCGAAGGAAATACGGTGGTTTAAAAGGAAACAGCCGGATAAAAAAGCAAGGTACTTCCGGCAGACCGTGCTTTAGCAATTTTCAAAAGAGGTGCAGCAGTATGATGGATGATGTGATTGCCAGACCTAGATATGCACGGAATAGTGCGGCAATAAGGAGAAGAAGAAGGAGCCAGAAAAACGCCAGCATGAGCATGGCGGAGAAGCTTGTCCTTAAGATTATAGTATGTCTGGCCATACTGGTTGTGGTTGGACTTATCAGAAGCATCAATACCCCGGTTACCAACTTCCTGAGCGATAAACTAAAAGCAGCAATTTTGCATGAAGTAGATCTTAAAGGTATTTACCAGTGGGTTGACGGGGCTCTCGCCAATCTGGGCATTGATAAAAAAAGCGAAGAAGGGGAACATGATACTCCTGTCGGAGGCAATATTCCCGATGATGTTTCCGGAGACGACTCCAACAGATATGGGTTGGACCCTGGGGGATACGATTATTTAGAAGAAACCGGCAATGATACATCAAAAAAGGTTGAACTCGCATCAGCAGAGGTATTGGAGACCATCAGGGAGAATTATGAATTTATCACTCCTGTAGACGGCGTTGTTGTGTCAGGTTTTGGGAGCATAAGCAATGAAGAAAGGGATGACAAATTCCATACAGGCATAGATATGGAAACGAAAAACGGAGAGGCTGTAAAATCCGCCTTGGATGGCGAGGTGGCTTTGGTAAGCATATCTCCTGAATATGGGAAGTATGTGGTAATTGACCATGGCGGAGGCCTATCAACCAAATATGCTCACTGCTGGCATATTATGGTGAAGGAAGGCCAGCAGGTGCAGGCTGGAGAAGTCATTGCAGAGGTTGGCAACTCCGGAGTTTCCGTAGGCTCCCATCTGCATTTTGAAATACTGAAAGATGGCAAGTATTTGGATCCCATGGACTTGCTGAAGGTTCAGGTTGAGTGAAAACAGAGCTTGCTTTCAAATTCCGACAGGTCGATATAAAAATAAATATTTTCACTTTTGCCATCATCCCCGCAATGTACCTGACAGGTTACTTTGAAATGTTCATAGCAGCCTTTATAAGCATTATGCTGCATGAGCTGGGACATATTGTGCTGGCTTGCCTGCTGAAAGTGAAGGTTCATGCTGTAAGAATAATTCCTGTCGGCCTAAACGCGGTAATAGATGAGATGCCTGATACGGGAAAACAGCTGATGGTATATCTTGGAGGTCCTTTTACCAATATTCTGCTTTCAGTGGCTGCTTACCTGTTCGGCCTTTGCTTTTTACCCGGCTCAAAGGTTGCTAATCTCATAGCATCAACCAATATATATCTTGCTGTTTTTAATCTCATGCCGGTTTTACCTTTGGACGGAGGCAGGATATTAAAAACTGCAATGGCCGATAAGGTCGGATTTCTGCCGGCAGGCAGGTATGCTAAAAAGATATCTTTGATTTTTGCTGCTTTTATATTTCTGCTGGGAATAGCTCAGCTTTACATAAACAGTTATAATTTCAGCATTTTTTTTATAAGCATTTATATAATAATCTCATTGAGGTGGGATGAAACGGAGGCTGCATTGATGAATGTAAAAAGCATTATTTACAGACGTTCCCGTTTGCTTAGAAAAGGTGTTTATCAGGCCCGGGACCTGGTGGTGCTTAAAAACGTCATGTTGAGCGAAATCATAAAGAACATGGACTTTGACAGGTTTCATATAATCCATGTCCTGGATGATGACCTGAAGCTGGTAAAGACGTTTACAGAGCAGGAAATAATAGATGCCCTGTTTGAAAACACTACAGACATCACCTTCGATGAGCTTATAAAAAAGTCAGAGTCAAACAAGCAGGGGTGAAGGAACAGCAATCAAAGCTCTGTTTTCCTTGTCAGCAGACGGTTCACTTCATTGTCCTCAATTATTTCTTCGATGGTGTTAATCCCGAGCTGCTTTAGAATTTTCATTACATTGAGATTGTCAAAGGGCGTGAGGATTAAAGAGTCTTCACCAAACTCATTTACCATCCGGGTAGCCTTGCTGACATCAATGTTTGTCCTCGGTCCGCCTACGCATCCACCGCTGCAGCCCATCCCTTCAACAAAGTTGGCATTGATATCCACTCCGTTGGACAGGTCGCTCAGTATCTTGTTGCACGCAGAAACACCGTCCACCCTTTTCGACTTAAGCTTAATAACCCTTTCCGGCTCCAGCCGGTTTACTACGGTTTTAACGGAAAAGCTCACACCTCCGGTCCTGGCATAAATTCTTCCGCCCATGGAGGCATGGTCCTTTTCATCGCCGGGCAGGTCCTTCAGATGAATGTCCAAGGCCGAAAAGATTTCGGACAGCTCCCTGAAATTGATTACAAAATCGATGGTGCCTTTCAGCTCCGGTTCTTTGACCTCTGCTTTTTTTGCGATACAAGGTGATATAAACACAACTTTGGCATCCTTGTACAGCTTTTTCAGGATTCTTCCGGAGGCTATCATGGGCGATACCGATGGGGACATGCGCTTGAAAACTTCCGGATACTGCTTCTTTGTCAGATTGAACCATACAGGGCAGCAGCAGCTGGTAAGGAAAACATCCCCTTCATTTTTTACCTGGTGGTTAAATTCCAAGGCTTCCCTGATTGTTAGTATATCTGCGAATAATGCAGTTTCAACCATGTCGGTGAAGCCTATGAGCTTCAATGCTGTCCTTAACTGACCCATGGAGACGTCATCTCCAAACTGTCCGACGACGGCCGGGGCTACCGAAGCAAACACCGGAGTGTTGGAATCCTTCAGTAGGTCAATCAAGGGCAGGAACTCGATTTTGTCTGCTATGGCTCCGAAATCACAGGCAGTAACGCATTCTCCGCAGCTCAGGCATTTATTTTCCACAATAACCGGTCCTTCGCTTTTTCTATAAATATGAGCTTCGTATTTACATACGTCTTCACACCGGCAGCTATCATGGCCGCAGTGTTCGCACGATCCCTGTATCCTGGCAATCACAGGTACGCCAATTTCCTTTGATTTTTTTATGATGTCCAGTTCGTCCTTGAATTCGGAGTCTCCCTTTGGATCCAGGCCCATGGCGATCCTTATGTGATCTTTTATAAACGGCATGTCGTCATCGGTGAACCCATATCTTTCCTTGATATCCTGGGCCAGCTCGTTCAAATCATAGTTGCTTTTAAGCTTCCCGTTCCAGTATCTTCTGACCAGCTCTCCGAATATCTTCATTCTTTTTTCCTGAAAATCACTAAACCGGTTATCTATCGTAATCATTCCCCTCAATAAGCTTTTTATATATTCTTGGCTGTTATATATATAATTGTTATCGGCCATGTTGCCAATTAGTATAATGCCCATATTTAATTAAAGAAATTCCCGGAATTTAGCCCATGCCTGCTTCCTTCCGTGCATCAACGCTATCCCAGTGTTAAATAATACAGATATATTGATTGCTTGCATCAGGAAAAGATATAATAATTTTTATAAATTATATAAATAAAGGCTTAATATGTAAAAGTTAGGGAAAGAAGGGGATGATGCTGTGGTAAGCAGAACACGGAAAAGGATTTTGCTTGTATCGGTTTTTCTTGCGATTTTGCTTTTGGATATATTATTGGTGGTTCACGCAGGAAAACGGCTGTTGAGCAGCGAATATGGCCGGAAAGCTATATCCTTGGCAAGTAAAGGGATGGGAAGCATAAGAAAAAACATAAATATAAGAAATTTGAATCTCTCCCCAAACGAGATGATAGCAGTAAAGCCCACCGAAAAGGAGCTTGAGATATATAATATATTGCCGGATGATAATATTTTGGTTACAAAGTTCGAAAGAAAGGATTGGGGTACGTGGAATATTCATGGCTGGTATATTGCCGTTGATGGCAATGTGCCTTCAAGCAGACTGCATATGCTGGCAGGCGGCGAATCGGACTGGGAATATGTCTTCCGGGTTGCTGAAAAATTCAAAGGTGAGTATGTTCTTTCAGGAGGAAGCCATGGCAGGGAAGGCATGGAGGATATAAAATTATTGAATGCCGAAGATTACGAGTTGGATTTTCAACCCGGAGAGAAGGTCAAGTTGAATGGCCTTAAAATCGTGGAGAATACCTTTTTGACCTTTGATGAGGGACTTAAAAAGAAATATTCTACAGTACAAAGAAAATATACAGTTTCCCCCTCCAGGATCAAGCTGGAAACAGATTTTAGGTTTGTAAAGGATGTATATATGGGAACATCCTATGTTTGCATGTTTCCGACGAAAAAGGAATATGGAAGGTATATAAGGTTCGACGATACGGGAAAAACTTATGAAACGCCTGAACTGGGAAAAACTCTGACAGATGGGACATACAAGAATTATATGGGGCATGAGGAATCGCTTTCGGCAACTATCTGGGGTGACAGCAGTTATAAGTATGAGTTTAAAATCCGGATTGGCAATAAAGACATGGTGGATGGATTCAGGAACAGGCTGAAAGCTTTCTACTGGGATGTAAACAAGCTAGGCAACAAGCTGTATTTTTCTAAATTTGATAATGACGATTATAAAAAGATTGAGGCCGGAACATCATGGCATAATGAGTCCAGCTGGGAATTGCAGCTAAAAAATTAATTTAACCTGTTGTGCTGGTGGTGCTATTACAAAGCAACACATAAAATTATTGGTTTGAATTCAGCTAATTGAAATGGATATTGCTGTTCTGAAAGGATTCAAAGCACATATCAATCAAAACATCCATTATCATCTGAATTCATTCCTAGGGTGGGAAGCCGGGAAGTTATAAGGCAATCCCGACTTCCGGGTTTATATATAAGATAGGGGAGTTACAAATTAGATGGCTTCTTGGTGCATCCTGTAAAGAAGGCCTGCCTGTTCAAGGATTTCCCGGGTGGATTTAGGCCTGTTCATAGTATAGAGGTGAATACCGTCCACACCGTTTTCCACCAGGTCCCTTATTTGCCCTGCTGAATATTCAATTCCTGCTTTTCTAAGGTCTTCGGGATTATCGGCATATTTATCCATAAGCAGTACCAGTCGGGCAGGTATTGAGCAGCCGCTTTTGGCAGCAATGACTTTAAGCTGGTCGGCTTTGAGGACCGGCATGATACCTGCCGTTACCGGACAATTTATATTCAGTGAGATCAGCTTATCCAGAAAATCATAAAACATCCGGTTATCAAAAAACAGTTGGGTGATAAGGAAGTCTGCACCTTCATCAACTTTGCGTTTTAGATTGATCAGATCATCCTTTATTCGCGCGGATTCCACATGGCCTTCAACATAAGCGGCAGCAGCTATGCAGAAGCCGTTTTTTACCTTTATTTCACGTATAAGCTCGTTGGCATACCTGTAGGGATTTTTACTGAAATCAAAGTCAGGTTGATTAAGAGGAGGATCTCCCCGCAGAGCTAGTATGTTTTCAAGCTTATGGCTGCGCATCTGATCGAGGAGCGCGCATATTTCCTCCTTTGTGTGGCCTACGCAGGTAAAATGGGCCATGCTTTCGATACCCAGTTCATTCTTTATTTTTGACGCTATTTCAACAGTCCTTCCCCTGGTGCTTCCCCCTGCACCATACGTAACGCTTATATAATCCGGGTTCAAATCTTTGAACTTATCAAGGGAGTCGTATATATTCTCAATAGGAACATCCGGCTTTGGGGGGAAAACCTCAAAGGACACTACCGGGCGCTTATTTTTAAACAGCTTTACGATTTTCATCTTTTACTTCCCTTCCATTTATATATAATACATTTTTAAGCAATACCAATTAATTTTCGGGTTGGATCACCAGCCAATCCCCAGATAGATTTTTCTTGGTGATGTAAATACAAAGCATTAAAAATAGAATTTTAAGCGCAGTGTATGGATTATAAAACAGCTTGATGATGTAAAAATATTAAAATCAATTATAACATTTTATGGAATACAGTCAAGTATATTTAAAAAATAATTAAATTCATTCATTTTCACTTAAATTCATTTAAATAAAACGTAAAATCTAAACTGTTTCCTGTTAAGACACCTTCTGATTACCAGTAATTTGCTGTCGTACCGTATCTAAATAAGCAAAATATGTAATCGCAGGCAAATTTGAAAAGGCCTGGGACAAATTATATCCAGTTGACTCGAATAGCTTTGAGATATACAATAAAATGTAAATATTCAATTGTCATGGTGCGAAAGTGAGGGGGAGAGTTGATGTACAAAATAGTCCGCAAGGAAGTTCTTAATTCTGCAGTGAAGCTTATGGAGATTGAAGCTCCATATGTTGCGAGGAAGGCTGAACCGGGACAATTCATAATTTTCAGGATAGATGAAAATGGAGAAAGGGTTCCTTTAACAATTGCCGACAGTGACAAAGAGAAAGGTACTGTAACCATAATATTCCAGGAAGTCGGAAAGACGACAAAACAATTAGGTACATTGGAAGAAGGCGATTGTCTTCTGGACTTTGTAGGCCCCCTTGGTAAAGCTTCCCATCTAGAGGGTTATAAAAAGGTGGCGGTCATAGGTGGTGGGCTTGGTACAGCCATTGCATATCCACAGGCTAAAAAGCTGCATAAGCTTGGCGCAGAAGTGCATGTGATAACAGGCTTTAGAAACAAAGACCTGATAATTTTGGAAAAAGAGATGGCAGAAGTGAGCGATAGATTGGTTATTGCCACGGATGACGGCTCCAACGGAAACAAGGGATTTGTTACCGATATGCTGAAAAAGCTGATAGAAGAGGGCAATAGATACGACTTGGTCATAGCCATAGGACCGCTGATAATGATGAAGATGGTAAGCAAGCTTACAAAAGAGTATGGAATAAAAACACTGGTCAGCATGAACCCTGTTATGATAGATGGTACCGGCATGTGCGGAGGATGTCGCCTGACCGTGGGAGGAAAGACGAAGTTCGCATGTGTTGACGGCCCGGATTTTGATGGGCATGAAGTTGATTTTGACGAAGCCATGAGAAGGCAGATGATGTACAAGAACGAAGAAAAGCGGGTTTTGGAAGCGCATGAATGCAGGATGGAGGGAATGAAGAATGCCTAATATGTCATTGAATAAAGTTAAAATACCCGAACAGGAGCCAAATGTGAGGAACAAGAATTTCCTCGAGGTTGCCCTGGGGTATACGGAAGACATGGCAAAGGAAGAAGCCCAAAGGTGCCTCAACTGCAAACACAGGCCTTGTGTTGCCGGATGTCCTGTCAATGTGCAGATTCCTGATTTTATACAGCTTGTGGCGGAAGGAAAGTTTGAGGAAGCATATTATAAAATCACAGAAACCAACAGCCTTCCGGCAATATGCGGAAGGGTATGCCCTCAGGAAAGCCAGTGCGAGAAGCTGTGCGTAAGAGCAAAGAAGGGAGAATCCGTTGGAATCGGAAGGCTGGAGCGCTTTGTAGCCGACTGGTACATGGCAAACCGGGAGGTAAAACCGGAAAAGGTTAAGAAACTGAATAAAAAGGTGGCTGTTGTAGGGTCCGGTCCTGCAGGTTTGACCTGTGCGGGTGATCTGGCAAAGATGGGCTATGACGTTACGGTTTTTGAAGCTTTCCATACTCCGGGAGGAGTTTTAATGTATGGCATACCTGAATTCAGGCTTCCCAAGGCTTTGGTTCAGAGAGAAATTGATAATGTCAGAAGCTTAGGGGTAGAGATAAAGACTAATATGGTTATAGGGAAGGTATTATCCATAGACGAACTCATGGAAAAGGAAGGCTTTGAGGCTGTTTTCATCGGCTCAGGAGCAGGGCTTCCGAGCTTTATGGGCATAGAAGGCGAAAACCTCAATGGAGTTTATTCAGCCAATGAGTTCCTCACGAGGATAAACCTCATGAAGGCATATAAATTCCCTGAATACGACACACCTGTAAAGGTAGGAAAGAATGTCGCCGTAGTTGGCGGCGGTAATGTGGCCATGGATGCTGCCCGAAGCGCAAAGAGGCTGGGCGCTGAAAATGTTTATATAGTCTACAGGCGTTCGGAAGCGGAAATGCCCGCCCGGTTGGAAGAGATACACCATGCCAGGGAAGAAGGAATAATTTTTAAGCTTCTAAGCAACCCTACAAGGATTCTCGGAACTGAAGACGGATGGGTAAAGGGCATTGAGTGCATAGAGATGGAACTGGGTGAACCCGATGCTTCAGGCAGAAGGAGGCCGGTTCCGAAAAAAGGCTCGGAATTTGTTCTGGATGTGGAGACAGTTATAATCGCTATAGGACAGACCCCCAATCCTCTCATTGTGTCAACCACAGAGGGCCTTGACAGCCACAAGTGGGGAGGTATAATAGCCGACGATGAGACCGGTGCCACCAGCAAGAAGGGTGTATTTGCAGGAGGAGATGCTGTGACGGGGGCTGCAACAGTAATACTTGCCATGGGTGCAGGTAAAAAAGCTGCCAAAGCCATTGATGAATATTTGAGGAATAAATAGTTTTATTAAAATTAAAAATTTGAAGATAAATAAGCGGTGGAATGCTGCCTGCTGTGGCGTCATTTCATGCTGTCAAACGAATATATGATTTGATAACTGGTCCCAACCCGAAGTTCCTATATAAAAGAAGTGAAGGTTGGGATTTTTTATGCAGTGAACATGAAAATATGCCGGCATTCAGCATGAATTTTAGCAGGCTCGTACATATGATATACAGCAGGTGTTTTACTAATGAGATTAAGAAGGTTTTTGTATATGAAATACATAAGGTAGTTTAGAATGAATTTTGGCAGGTTTGTGAATATGACTGCATCAGGCAATTTAGCATGAAATTAGGCAAGATGGCTCTATATGAACTACAATAGGCGATTTGGCATGAATTTCAACAAGTCTTGTTTTATGAATCTACCAGGAAGCTGGTATGCAAATCCTGCACCTTCAAATAAAAGGCAAACTTATGGATTAAAACCTGCAAAATCTATCAAAAACAGCATGTTGCAAAGAAAATATTGAATACAAAAAGCAAATAGAAAAGAATATTTTAGATGTGAAATGAAACTTTTCCATATTAATCTTGCATATTTTTGATCCTTTTGCTATAATTTTTTTAGTTGTTTGTGATTACAAATGAACTAGGTAATACCATTTCAGGCCAATCTTATTTTCCCTGATATTATTATGGTATGCAACGGCGTATACCACAGACAACAAAAAAAATATTGATACACCTGCAAAGTACCAAGCCGGTTTGTTTCACCAGCCTGGATTTCGTTGCAGGTTATGGTTTGTGCAATTTTTGTATTGAGCACTTTGGCAAATTTTTACTGGCTTAAGTTTGCTTTAAGTTGTTTGTTTTGTTGATGGCGTTTAATTTTAATGTTAGGCAATAAAAGTTATTAAAGCATTTACATTAGTTGCTTGACAATAAAACATACATTACTTTAATTATATCAGGAGGAATCATCATGAAAATACTGCAAAGCGTTATGGATCAGGTCATAAAAAGAAATCCGAATGAACCTGAATTTCACCAGGCTGTGAAAGAGGTCCTGGAGTCATTGGAGCCGGTAGCTGAAAGGCATCCGGAATGGGTCAGTGCAGGAATATTCGACAGGATAGTTGAACCTGAAAGACAGATCATTTTTAGAGTTCCATGGGTTGATGACAACGGCAAGGTACATGTTAACCGTGGCTTCAGAGTTCAGTTTAACAGTGCCATAGGTCCTTACAAAGGAGGACTGAGATTTCACCCGTCGGTAAACTTGGGAATAATCAAATTCCTGGGATTTGAGCAGATATTCAAGAATTCTTTGACCGGACTGCCTATTGGAGGAGGCAAGGGTGGAAGTGATTTTGACCCCAAAGGCAAATCCGACGGAGAAGTTATGAGATTCTGCCAGAGCTTTATGACGGAGCTGAGCAGGCATATAGGTCCTGATACCGATGTTCCGGCAGGAGATATAGGTGTCGGAGGCAGAGAAATCGGATATATGTATGGTCAGTACAAAAGACTGAACAATGACTTTACCGGAGTATTGACAGGAAAAGGTCTGACCTGGGGCGGAAGCCTTGCCAGAACAGAGGCTACAGGTTATGGTCTGTGCTATTTTATGGATGAAGCTATGAAGGCTAAAGGAAAATCCTTCAAAGGTTCAACGGTTATTATATCCGGATCGGGCAACGTTGCAATATATGCAACAGAAAAGGCTCAGCAGTTGGGAGCTAACGTTGTGGCCCTCAGCGATTCCAATGGTTACATATATGATCCCGAGGGAATCAAGCTTGATACGGTCAAGAGGATAAAGGAAGTAGAAAGAAAGAGAATAAGCGAATATGTCAAGTATCATCCGAATGCGACATACACTGAAGGTTGCTCGGGCATATGGACCATAAAATGCGATATAGCTCTTCCATGTGCTACCCAGAACGAGATAGATGAAAAATCTGCAAGAATTCTGGTGGAAAACGGCTGCTTCGCAGTAGGTGAGGGAGCAAACATGCCTTCTACTCCGGAAGCGATAAATGTTTTCCTTGAAAACAAGCTGATATTTGGCCCTGCAAAAGCAGCAAATGCGGGAGGAGTAGCTACATCTGCGCTGGAGATGAGCCAAAACAGCATGAGGTATTCATGGACTTTTGAAGAAGTGGATGCCAAGCTGAAAAACATAATGATCAACATATACAAGAGTGCAAGCAGTGCTGCCAAAGAATACGGGGATGAAGACAACCTGGTAATGGGTGCAAACATTGCCGGATTCCTGAAGGTGGCAAATGCCATGTATGCTCAGGGTATAGCATACTAATACTTATCTGAAGCCGTAAGTTGCTAATTGGCATTTTAATTAAAGGTCATAGGATTGTTCACGTCCTTTGGCCTTTTTGCATATTAATTAAAAAGTAACGTTGCATGTTTTTATGAAATCAAGTAATTCAGTCATATTTTTATTTTTATTAAAATAATGGGCAGAATTACGCATTATTATGAACCAATTAATTCAGACATATATCATTTTTCATTATTAAATAAAATAAAAAGAGCATGGCGCATTATTATGAAACCGAACAACTCAGGTTTATCATGACTCATTCTAAAATAAAGATAAAGAACAACATTACATAATTTTATATGAAATCAATTAATTTAAGCATACCATTCTTATTTCTAAATTCTAAATAAAGAGCAGCGGTACATGTTTTAAAAACCAAGTAATCAAGCATATTTTTACACATTTCTAGTTTTTACTCATTTATATTTAATAAAGAAACATTGCGCAGTATTATGAAATCAATTAAATTAAGTTATCATTGTTCATTTCTAAATAAAAAGCAACTTTTGCATATTTAGTGAAATCAAGCAATTCAGGCATATCTTAATTCATTTTTGAATAAAGAGCGGAATTACATATTTTTTGTGTTTAATAAAAAGCTAATATATTTTTGTGGTAATGCCGAATAAAATAATGAGATACTTGTAAGCTGCCAAATTTATGCGGTGGCTCAATAAAAACTGATAGATTAGGGGATTGCAATGGATAAAACTACTTTATTAGGTCTTATTTTTGGTACAGCATGTATTATTGTTCCTATGTTTTTAGGTGGTAAACCTTCAGCTTACTGGGATTTAAAATCTATTCTCATCACAATAGGAGGAGCTGTTTCTTCCACCTTGACAAGCTATCGTCCTGCTGAAGCTATTCAGATCTTGAAGGTTACAGCAAAAGCTTTCAGGGACAAGGGTATTGAGTTGGAAAAGACAGTAAAGACCTTGGTTGACCTTTCCCATAAAGCTAGGCGTGAAGGTCTGCTTTCACTGGAAGCAGAAATGGAAAATATTAATGATGAGTTTATGCGGCAATCTATACAGCTTGTAGTCGATGGAGTAGAGCCCGATGTAATAATTGAAACCATGGATTTGGAGCTGGAAAGCATAGAAGCCCGTCATAAAAGAGGGCAGGGAATGTATAAAACTTTGGGTGCGATGTTTCCTGCATGGGGTATGATAGGTACCTTGGTCGGGCTTGTCGTAATGCTAAAATCTTTGGATGATCCCGATTCTCTTGGGCCTGCAATGTCGACTGCCCTGATAACCACCTTTTACGGCAGCGTACTGGCAAACCTGGTTGCTTTGCCCATTGCCAACAAGCTTGCGATAAAGAGCGAGGAAGAGCTGCATGAAAAAAGGTTGATAGTGGAAGGTATCCTGTCCATACAAGCTGGTGAGAACCCGAGGATAATGGAGCAAAAGCTCAAGACTTTCCTTTCGCCCGAGCAAAAACGGCGTTATGCGGAGTTGACCCAGGAATATGATGGAAGGGAAGAGAAAACTCAACCGAATTTTAGTTCAACGGTAGGATGAGGTGAAAGATGAAACGTATGAGAAAAAGATCCGGTGGTTCCGATGTGGAAACCGGTGGTTGGCTGACTACATACAGCGATCTTGTAACAAACCTATTGTGCCTTTTCGTGCTGCTGTTTTCCTTTGCGACGGTTGACAGAGCAAAATTCGAGCAATTTGCGCGGTCAATGCAAAGCAGCTATCTGGAAATGAGCAAGGGGGAAATCTATACGAAAAACAACGGACAGGCGTTGGTAAGCCTTATTGCCGATTACAACGCCGTAGGCGGGCAGGACTCGGTAACCAGCAACACCTCAGTGGGCGAGGACATGACCCTGGAGGAGTTTAAAATCAATGTTGACAAGGCAATAAGCGACCTGGGGTTGGATGAATATATCAGTGTTATCGAAGAAACGACAGAAGTTACGCTGAGGTTTAATTCCCTCATTTTGTTTGATTCGGGAAAGGCAGACATAAAAAGTTCCGGTGAGGAAGTTCTTAAAAAACTGGGAGATTTCCTGGCAAAGCTGGATAATGAAATATTGATACAAGGCCATACTGACAGTCTTCCTATAAATACCCCTCAGTTTCCTTCCAACTGGGAGCTATCCACCAAGAGAGCTACCAACGTGGTGAAATTTCTTATAGCCAATTGCGGTGTGGACCCGGCAAAAGTGACGCCTACAGGCAATGCGGAATTCAGACCGGTGGCACCCAATGATACCGAGGCCAACCGGCAGAAAAACAGAAGGATAGACATAGTGATTATAAAATAAAAGCAGGCGGTTTGAAAAATACCGCCTGTTTTTTGCATGGGTATTTGGCACTGTCAATATGTCTTAACGCCAATAGCGAAACTCAGCCTTAAGGGTATGGATTATCATCCTGCAAAAGCATGCTGCTCCAAGAGCAATTTAATGCAAAAAACTATGGCAATTTGTTATAATATAAATTAAAATATTATTTATCTGAATATATGGCTCCTAAATTGGATGGGAGAGAGTGCGGACAAGCTTTTGCGGGTTCTAGAAAAAGCAGGGCATCCTTGGAAAGAGCAAAATATTTTATTATGAAGTTCTGATATCAGACTTATTTGCAAAATGAGTTTCTTGATATCACGCTTTATTAGTATCAAGCTTATTTTATTAAGTGTTATATATAATTATGATGATTTTAATATTACATATTAGCAGAAAGAAGGAGATTACTTATGGCAGTGGAAGTAAGGACGAGATATGCGCCAAGTCCTACAGGTTACATGCATATTGGAAACTTAAGGACTGCTCTTTATGAGTACCTTATAGCAAAGTCGAACAATGGGAAGTTCATCCTTAGGATCGAAGATACCGATCAGGAAAGGTATGTGGAAGGAGCTGTCGACTTAATATACAGAACTCTCAAGCTGGTAGGATTAAAGCATGATGAGGGGCCGGATATAGGCGGAGAATACGGACCTTATGTGCAAAGCCAGCGGAAGGATACATACATGCCCTATGCAAAAAAGCTGGTGGAGCAGGGAGATGCATATTACTGCTTCTGCACCAAGGAGAGGCTGGCCAAGCTTAGGGAGGAGCAGGAAGCGGCGGGAATGACATGCAGATATGACCGTCACTGCCTAAGCCTTAGCAAGGAAGAAGTTGAAAGAAAGCTTGCTGCCGGGGAGTCTTTTGTTATACGGCAGAAAATGCCTCAATCCGGTGTGACTACCTTTGAGGACGCGGTATATGGAACCATCACTGTGGACAACAGCGAGCTGGAGGATCAGATACTGATTAAATCCGATGGTCTGCCGACTTACAATTTTGCCAACGTGATAGATGACCATCTGATGAGAATAACCCATGTTGTCAGAGGTTCGGAATACCTTTCATCCACTCCGAAATATAATTTGCTGTATAAGGCCTTCGGATGGGAGATACCTACTTATGTACACCTTCCCTTGATAACAAAGACGGATGGAGCAAAGATTAGCAAACGGGCAGGAGATGCCTCCTTTGAGGATTTGATGGAAATGGGGTATCTGCCGGAAGCCATAGTCAACTATGTGGCTCTTTTAGGTTGGAGTCCTGGGACCAACCAGGAAATATTCTCTCTCCAAGAGTTAGAAAAAGTATTCAGCATAGATGGCATCAGCAAATCGCCGGCGGCTTTTGATTTTGCAAAGCTCAACTGGTTTAACGGCGAATATATAAGAAAATTAAGCCTTGAGGAATTTAATAATCTGGCAAAGCCTTATTATGAAAAGGCTATAGCCAATAAGAACATTGATTTTATGAAGATAAGCAAGCTGCTGCAGGTAAGGACAGAAGTTCTCAAGACCATACCTGAAACCGTCGATTTTATTGATGCATTGCCGGATTATGACAAGGAGCTGTATGTCCATAAAAAGTCGAAGACCAATCTGGAAAACTCTCTGGAAAGCCTCAAAGCTGCAGTGCCTGTTCTTGAAGCAATTGAAGATTGGAATGAGCAGACGATACACGATGAATTGCTGAAGCTGGTGGAAAAGATGGGCATAAAGAACAGCCAGATGTTGTGGCCGATAAGAATAGCCATATCAGGAAAGCTGGTAACGCCCGGAGGTGCTATAGAGATTGCCGATATCCTTGGGAAGGAAGAGACGATAAGGAGAATTAAAATCGGCATTGAGAAATTATCTGCTTAGGCGTGGAATAGTTTCAGTTGTAGTGATGTGAATATGGGAATATACCGATGTATATGTAGGAATATGCCGATGTATATGTACAAGGAGGAATAAAGGACAATGAGTAATACTGCAGAATGCAACAATCCTGAAAGAAAAAATCCCGAATCAACTGTTGAGAACAAAGAGGTTACGGGTTATTCCAATTTTATTCAGGATATAATAGATGAAGATTTGAAATCCGGCAGGTATAACAAGGTGCATACGAGATTTCCACCGGAGCCGAACGGTTACCTGCATATTGGGCATGCCAAGGCCATATGCATTGATTTCGGACTGGCAGCGAGAAATGGCGGGCTTTGCAATCTCAGGTTCGACGATACCAACCCGAGCAAGGAAGACACCGAGTATGTGGAATCCATACAGGAAGATATCAAGTGGCTTGGATTTGACTGGGAAGACAGAATGTACTATGCTTCCGATTATTTCGACCAGCTGTTTGATTTTGCCGTTGAGCTTATAAAGATGGGCAAGGCATATGTTTGCGATTTGACGGCCGATGAGATAAGGGAATACCGCGGAACGCTGACCGAACCAGGCCGGGAAAGCCCTTACAGGAACAGGAGTGTGGAAGAAAACCTTGATCTTTTCTACCGCATGAAAGCAGGAGAATTTGAGGATGGATCGAGGGTTTTAAGGGCAAAAATTGATATGGCTTCGCCCAACCTCAATATGAGAGACCCTGTAATGTATCGCATACTTAGGGCTCACCACCACAGAACCGGAAACAAATGGTGCATATACCCCATGTACGATTTTGCCCATCCCTTGTCGGATTATCTGGAGGGCATCACCCATTCCATATGCACCCTGGAGTTTGAAGACCACAGACCTTTATACGACTGGTTCCTTGAAGCACTGAACCTGAAAAACCGCCCGAGGCAGATTGAATTTGCAAGGCTTAACCTCACTTATACGGTGATGAGCAAGAGAAAGCTGCTGAGGTTGGTGAAAGAAGGTTATGTGTCTGGTTGGGACGACCCAAGAATGCCCACCATATCAGGACTTAGAAGGAGAGGGTATACCCCTGAAGCCATAAGGGATTTCTGCGAGCGCATCGGTGTGGCAAAAAGCAACAGCACGGTGGATTTTGCCCTGCTGGAGCATTGCATCCGGGAGGACCTGAACGCAAGAGCGCCCCGTGTAATGGCAGTACTCCGTCCTTTGAAAGTAATTATTGACAATTATCCGGACGGCCAGGTAGAAGAGTTTGATGTGGAAATAAATCCGGAAAATCCTGGAATGGGTACGAGGAAAGTCCCCTTTTCCAAGGTCATATACATTGAAAAGGATGACTTTATGGAAAATCCGCCCAAGAAATTTTTCAGGCTTGCTCCGGGACAGGAGGTAAGGCTTAAAAATGCTTACTTCATAAAGTGTGAAAGGGTTGTAAAAGATGAAAGCACCGGTGAAATAGTGGAGCTGCATTGTACTTATGATCCCCTGTCCAGAGGCGGAAATTCTCCGGACGGACGCAAGGTTAAAGGCACATTGCACTGGGTTTCTGCAGAGCATGCAATTGATGTGGAAGTCCGCCTGTATGACAACCTGTTTGCCAACCCAAATCCGGGAGAGGAAAAGGAAGGCATGGATTTCATATCCAATCTCAACCCCAATTCCCTGGAAGTGCTGCATTCCTGCAAGGTTGAACCCAATCTGGCAGGTGCGAAACCTGGGGACCGGTTCCAGTTCTTAAGGATGGGTTACTTCTGTGTGGACCCTGATTCCACTGACGGAAAGCTGGTATTCAACCGCATTGCTGCTTTGAAAGACACCTGGGCAAAGGTGGCATCGAAGGAGTAACAAAGTGAATATTCAATGAATTTGGTGTGATAAAGTGATTCCGGAGTGTAAACTTAAGCCGGAATCACTTTGATTTTTGAGCCTTAAGTTAAATAAAAATCATACACCTTTTCGGCTGTCCGAATTCCATCATTCCGGGATTGCAATATGGTTTTTCCTTTACAGTTGAAGCTGTATGAGAGGCTTTATGAATTTCCGGTGAAATGAAGAGTAAAATTCCCTTTGGCTATCTGATATGTCCCTTGTTAAGAAGACAGTGCCAATATATAAATCGGATGGGGTGGAAATAACTTTTTCAATTAAACTGTATGGATTTCCTTAAAATTTCCTAAACTTATTTCTTGACAAAGCTCAGGATAGCATGTATAATAACTCTTGCGTGTTGAAGATGCGGGTTTAACTCAGTGGTAGAGTGTCACCTTGCCAAGGTGAAAGTCGCGAGTTCAAATCTCGTAACCCGCTCCAAATTCAAAACTAAAGACTGGAGGTTATTTTCCAGTCTTTAGTTTCAAATACGGCGCCATAGCCAAGTGGTAAGGCAGAGGTCTGCAAAACCTTTATTCCCCGGTTCAAATCCGGGTGGCGCCTCCAAA
>ENA-OWPA01000517-OWPA01000517.1-bioreactor-metagenome-genome-assembly--contig:-NODE-517-length-49546-cov-19.462997_pt1 | contig 49546 bp, 43 predicted proteins | sample MGYA00238139_ERZ651803 | MGnify/ENA primary metagenome ERZ651803 (study PRJEB26909, sample SAMN07631231) | bioreactor metagenome | isolation source: Switchgrass digestor | place: USA: Dartmouth...
ATTTGTACTTCAGGTAAAATATTATCGTATTGGTGTCAGCCTTGGAATTTAACAGTTTTGCCGTGATCTGTTCCTCGGTGTACCTTGAGGAACCGGTTACCGTAATATTTTTCAGCTGAAAATAATACATAAAAATTGCCGCCGGTATTCCAACAAAAACAATTATTTTCAGAAACCGTATACTAATCCTTCTTAGTACGCTGTTATTCTTCCTGCGCAATGTATTACCCATAATATACTCCGTTCGGTGCAAATTCAGTAATATTTATGTGTCTAAATAATATTTTCGCTGCAAAAACATACGTCAGCCCCAAGGCTTTTGAAATCTCTGCATATGTCTTCGTATCCCCGTTCTATAGTGTCCGCTTCCTTTATTATTGTTGTTCCTTCTGCCGCTATGCCTGCAATCACCAGGGCGGCTCCGGCCCTTAGGTCATGGGCTTTTACGGTTGCTCCTGTCAGCTTTCTTACCCCGGATATGATTGCTTTGTTTTCTTTTTCCTGAACGGTAATTCTGGCTCCCATCTTCTTAAGTTCATAAGCGTTCTGAAACCGTGATTCGAATATTGTTTCTATAATCGTACTCTTTCCGTCAGCAAGACTTAATACGGTCATCAGCTGCGACTGCATATCCGTCGGAAATCCCGGATAAGGTTGTGTTTTAAGATTTTCCAAGGGCAGCGGCCTTCTGTCACATTTTATACGAATGTCGCCGTCGGCCGATCTGATGTCACATCCGACTTTTTTTAATACCCTTATGACCGAATCTATATGGTGAACGGGTGAATTTCTTAAAATCACATCTCCGCCGGCAGCCGCTACGGCTGCCATATATGTTCCGGTTACAATCCTGTCCGGCGGTAGCGTAAATTCCACGTCATGAAGCCGCTTTACGCCCTCAATCTCTATAAAGGCAGTCCCTTTTCCGCAGATTCTTGCTCCGGCTTCAACAAGGAAATTACATAACTCCAATACTTCCGGTTCCCTGGCCGCATTAAATATCCTGGTAACGCCTTCCGAAAGTACCGCCGTAAGTATGACATTCTGCGTAGCCCCTACGCTGGGAAATTTAAGGAAGATATCCGTGCCGACGATTTTATCCGTACGGCAATAAATTATATCCTTGTCCTCCCCCAAAAACTCCTGGCTTACATTCATCTTCTTAATGGAATCCAGATGAAAATCTATAGGCCTTTTGCCTATAGAACAGCCTCCCGGATATGCAATGGAAACCTCATGGCATCTTCCCAGTAACGCTCCCAGGAATAATATGGAGCTTCTCATCTTCCGTACCGAACTTTCAGAAACTTTAGCCGATGTAAGTTCCCGGGTGTCAATTATGAGAGTATTGTTATCCCAGTCTGCCGAACACCCCAACTCCTTCAGTATTTTTATCATATGGTATACATCCAGTATCTTGGGACAATTCTTCAGTACTGTAATACCTTTATTTAAAATAGTTGCAGCAATAATCGGCAATGCTGCATTTTTTGAACCCTGTATTTTTAGTTCGCCCTTTAACCTGCCACCGCCGTTAACCCTGATGCTCGACATAGCACACCTCAGACCATAAAGGAAATACAATACACTATATGATATTTCCTTTGTCCGCGTGATTGGTGGCTTTAATAAGCATTGTTATCTCTGAATCCTTATTTGATTGGAAACACTGAGCACAATTCCCATTTCAAAAAGGATAACCAACAATGAACTTCCTCCGTAACTTATAAACGGAAGCGGAATACCTGTGGCAGGGATGGTGTTGGTCACAACCGCAATATTAATAAGTACCTGGGATGCGATATGAGCCAAAACACCGGTTGCGATAAGCCCTCCGTAAAGGTCAGGTGCATTTATGGCAATTATAAAAATACGCCAAAACAGCAGAATAAATAACAGTATAAGCGAAACAGCTCCAAACAGGCCCAACTCTTCGCAAATAACGGAAAAAATCATATCGTTATGGGATTCGGGTATGAAACCGAGCTTTTGCATGCTCTCACCCAATCCTTTACCGAAGATGCCGCCGGAAGCTATGGCATATAAGCCCTGTAGGATTTGATAACCTTTTTCATGGGTTTCTACATTTCTCCATGCTTCGATTCGGGTGGATCTGAAATCTACGAAAAATATCATCAGTGAAGCCAATCCTGCCATCACGGTACCCGATACTATGAAATATGCCTTCTTTCTGCTGGCCACAAAACAGATTGCAACGATTATTATACCTATAATCAATCCGGTTGAAAAATTTTCCGCTATTATGAGTCCCAAAAGAGGCCCCATAAACAGGCATACCCTTATAAATCCCCATATTTTATCGAGTTTTTTCGGTGCCAGATTCACTATGTATGCCGTTCCCAGAATTACGGCTATTTTTGAAAGTTCCGAAGGCTGAAAGGTAAAAGAGCCTATTCTGATCCAGCGTTTTGCTCCGTTTACTTCCTCTCCGAAAATAATGACATATGTCTGAAGCAATACGCAGATAAAATACAATATGGTTACGGGCCTTACTCTGATTATCGGAAGTTTTTTAATGAATATTCTATAGTCAATTTTGGACATAAACAGCATTATAAGTATTCCTGCCCCTCCAAACAGTGCCTGCCTGGCCAGATAATAAGTAGCGTCTCCGTAAATTCTCTGGGCATTATAGGACGACGTACTGTATATCATGACAAGGCCGAAGCACACGAGAAAAAGGATCAGAAATAATAGACTGTAATCATAATAATTATGCGTTTTTCTGTTTACTTCACCTGCTGTTCTTGCCATTTGATCTCCCATCTTTACCTGCTGCGTAATCCATAAACATATTCCTTAAACAATTTGCCTCGCTCTTCATAACTCTCAAACATATCCCAACTGGCACAGGCCGGAGAAAGAAGCACCGCATCTCCCGGCACCGCCATTTTGGCGCTTGCGGTAACGGCTTCCTTTAAATCCTTCGCCATGATAATATTATAAAAGCCGTATTTTCTTGCGGTTTCCGCAATTTTTTCCGCAGTCTGGCCCAAAAGAACCAGAGTTTTTATTTTGCCTTCAAAGGACATAATCCAATTGTCAAAGGTTACACCTTTATCGTATCCTCCCCCGATTAATATGGTGGGCCTGTTCATGGCCCTGACCGCTTTTATTGCTGCATCGGGGTTGGTTCCTTTCGAGTCGTTGTAATATTTGACACCGTTTATGGTATCAACATACTCAATTCTATGTTCAACTCCCTTAAAGGAGGTTACTGCCTTATAAATCAGTTTTGCCGGTATTCCCATGCTGACGGCAATTCCCACACCGGCCATGACATTTTCATAATTGTGCCTGCCAAGGATTTTAAGCTCATTTACATTGCATATCTTTTCGGTATGCCCGTCCCTGGCGTATACGATATCGCCTTCGTCAAGATACAGCCCGTTCTTGAGCTGACGTTCACCGGAAAAATACATTATTCTGGTTTTTATCCGGTCCGCAATTTTTTTTATATTCTCATCATCGTAATTGAGAATGCACAGATCGTCCATATTCTGGTTTCTTGTAATGTCTTTCTTTAAACCGATATAATTATCCATCGTATGATGTCTGTCCAGATGATCCGGTGTAATATTAAGGATCGCGCTTATATTTGGACGGAATGTATGTATAGTCTCCAGCTGGAAACTGCTTACCTCTATGACCGAAACGGATTCGTCGGTCGTTTCAAGGGCAATGTCCGAATACGGTTTTCCTATATTGCCCGCGACAAAGACTTCTTTAAAATATGTCCTCATTATTTCGCCGGTTAAGGAAGTTGTGGTGGTTTTCCCGTTGGTGCCGGTTATTGCGATTACTTTTCCCCTGGAATTACGGAAGGCCAGTTCCAGCTCTCCCCATACCGGTATGCCTTTTTTCTTCACCGACATTACAAACGGATGCCCGGCGGAGATACCCGGACTTAATATCATCAGGTCAATCCTGTCTAGCCCTTGGTCCGGAAAGTTTCCGAAATATGCCTTAAAATTTCTGCCGGTATCCAATTTGTCCTTAAGGCTTGCCGTATCGGTATTTTTATTTTCTTCATACAGCACAACCGCCGCATCCAGTTTTTGCAGCAGTTTCGCGGCAGCGATTCCGCTTCTTCCTGCGCCGAATACCAGAACTCTCTTTCCTTCCAGATTCATTAATACACCATGCCCCGCTTATGAACAGCTTAATTAACTTTATATTTACAAAACCAAAATACTCCTTACAGTTCATACATATAATAAAACAACCGGCATTATGAAAAATTATTTTAATTAATTCCCAATAAAGATATAAGGCACAATATGGTGGTTATAATGGCGAATACGGCGACTATCCTGGTCTCCGACCAGCCCATCAGTTCAAAATGATGGTGAATCGGCGCCATCTTAAAAAGCCTCTTGCCTCCGGTCAGCTTAAAGTAGCTCACCTGAAGTATTACAGACAAAACTTCCACCAAATAGATAAATGCGACAAGCACTATAAATAAAGGCATTCTCAACATATATGCCGCCGATGCTACAAAGCCCCCCAAAGCCAGGGAACCCGTATCACCCATAAATACTTTCGCCGGATATACATTATATAACAGAAATGCAAGCAGGCTTCCGGCCACAGCCCCGCAAATCGGTGAAATTCCGCTTTTTATCCCAATGGCGACCACCGTAAAGAATGTGGCAATCAGCATAGTGACACTGGCTTCCAGTCCGTCCAGTCCGTCGGTAAAATTTGATCCGTTTACGGTACCTAAAACCACAAAAAACATCATGGGAATAAACAAATATGATATGTCAACATATTTTCCTCCGGAAAACGGAATCAGCATCAGGGTAACATCCTCTACGGAACCTACCAGATAAAAACCGAAAATCGCAGTTACAAGAATTTGTCCCAGCAGTTTTTGCCACGGTTTTAATCCCAACGAACGTTTCATAACCACCTTTATGTAATCATCCAAAAAACCGATGATACCGAAACCCAGAGTGGCAAATAATACAGGTATGATTTCCTTGTTATTTTTTAAATAAAACAGGCACGTTATGGAAATACTCAGCAGGATTACAATGCCGCCCATGGTGGGTGTCCCCGACTTTTTCAGATGGGACTGCGGTCCGTCTTCCCTTACATACTGGCCGAACTTCATGCGTCTCAGCAAAGGTATTAATATGGGACACAGTATCACACATACTGCGAATGAAATTATAACCGGTAAAATTACCTGAATCTTCGTATAGTCCATAATAAGCTCCTTATCCGTTATTTAGTCTTTTAACTTATGTATTTGATCTTTTGTTCTATTATAAACAAGTGTACTGCAACTTAATCCGGTTTTAAATTGTCATAATAAACAATATTAAATCGGCAGAACACTCGGTTATTATACTTTATGACTTTCAAAATAACAATATAATAAAGGCCGAAAATTTTATTAAAATTTACTGGTAATAAAGTACCAAAGAACTGTTTCTGTTAACAACTTCTCCCGGCAGCGGGAACTGTTCAATGACTACGTCTCCCTCACCTATGGTATATATTCCATCAAAATCATATATTTTAAGCAGTTCTTTCATCTCTTTTCTGGTTTTGCCTACAAAATCCGGTACGGTAAAGGTACCTACCTTATATTCTTTTTCCTCCTCTTCTGTATATCTTTCTTCTATTCCGAGATAGGGAAGAATATTGTTAAATAATTCACTGATAACGGGCGCCGCTATGGTTCCTCCGTAGTATATACCCACCGGTTCGTCGATTAGAACCAGGGCAATTACCTGGGGATCGTCAGCCGGAGCAAAACCGATAAATGACGATATGTATTTTCCCGATCTTCTCGGAAGTTTTTCAGATGTGGCTGTCTTTCCGCCCACACGGAAACCGGGCAGGTAGGCTCTTTTTCCCGTGCCGTCCGATACCACCGCCTCCAAAAGTTTTTTCATGGTTTCGGAAGTCTCTTTTGATATGACGTTATCCGAGGTTTTATACTCAAAAGTTTTTACAACTCTTCCATCCGGTGCTTTAACCTGCAAGCCGAAATGGGGTGTAACCAAAGTACCGCCGTTTATTACCGCACTTACAGCCACAAGAAGCTGCAGGGGGGTTATCTGAAAAGACTGTCCGAAGGACATGGTGGCAAGTTCCACCGCACCCACATTTTCTAAATTGTGCATTATGGAATTGGCTTCGCCGGGAAGATCGATACCGGTCCGGTTAAATAGTCCGAGGCGTTTATAATAATCATACATCCTTTCAGCCCCCACCCTTGCCCCTATTTCCATAAACACCGGATTGCATGAATTCTTTATTCCTTCGACAAAGGTCTGGCTTCCGTGGCCTCCGGCTTTATGACAGCGTATAATCCTGTCTTCCACTGTCTTATATCCGGGACAATAAAACCGGTCATCAAGCTTTACCTCATTTTCCTCCAAAGCCGCAGTTGCGGTTACTATTTTAAATGCCGACCCGGGTTCGTAGGTATCGCTTATACAGGCATTCCGCCACATTCCGTTAAGCAGTTCAAGCAGCTGGTCGTTGCTTAAGGTTTCTCCGACATAATCCTGTGCTATTTCGTTTATTAAAGTATAAGGATCGTTCAAGTCGAATTCCGGAGCGTTAACCATGGCATAAATTTTACCGTCCCTGGGATCCATAACTATGAGTTTTACATTCTTTGCACTTTTGGCCTCCATCACTTTATATGCCGCCTGCTCGGCATACTTTTGAATGTTTATATCCAGACTTATGTATAGATCATTGCCCGGCTGCGGCTCAATGCGGTCCTCGGCCGCATTCGGTATCTCAATCCCGTATGCGGTGGTAAGCGTGAGTATTGTTCCGTCAATTCCTTTCAGATAATCTTCATATTTTACTTCCAAGCCGATTACCCCCTGGTTGTCACTGCCCGTAAAACCGATTACCTTGGATGCCAGGCTGCCGTACGGATAATACCTTTTGTAATCCTCGTCAACCATGACGCCGTCCAGCTTATATTCCCTGATTTTATCCGCAATTTCCTTATTGACATTGGATTTGATGCGCTCTATGGCAGAAACTTTTTCCACCTTTTTTCTGACCGTTTCTTCACTTAAGCCTAGATGCTCTGACAGAACCGCTATTACTTTCTCAGGCTCCGTTATCTGGCTATGGATTACCGATATGGTACAAACCGGTTTATTGGTGGCCAGTTCCACCCCGTTAATGTCGTATATGCTGCCTCGTTTGGCTTTAATAGGTCTTTCCCTTTCATGAAGGGCCTTGGCACGGGCCGAATAATATTCGGACCTGAATATCATAAGATAAACCAGCCTTCCGGTAAGCACGGAAGTTGCCAGCAATATAACTGCAATAATTATCAGGATATTTCGTCTGTTATATGTCCTGTTTCTTGCCATACCATCAGTCCCGAAACTCTTATCGTTTCATTTTATTACCGATGATACGGCTTTATTCATCTGTTGACTGTTTTCCTGTTTAATGTTCCGCTAGTCATTTCCGTCATTGCCGTTTCCAAACGTTTCGTTTGTACCGTGGTTATGGTTTATTTCCGGGTTTGTTACCGAATTATCCGAAACATCCCCATTATTGTCATCCGTATGATTTAAACTGTTGTCATTTGAATTAGGGGCATTATTATTGCCGTTACGGCTGCCGCCGTTTGAATTATTGTCATCCGTACTGCCGCTGTTTGTGCCATTTCCGTGATTTTGTGAACCTGAATTACCGCTGTTATTGCTGATTGTATTGTTTCTGTTGTTACCGGTATTATCTGAACCGGCATTACCGCCATTGTCAGTAATGCCGGTGCTATTATTGCTATTGCCTGTATTGTTTCCGTTCGAATTGCCGTTTGCTGTGTTATTTCCGTTATGGCCGGAATTATTGCTGTTTGAGTCATTTGAAGTATTTTCGCCGCCGTCCGTACTTTGACCGGCATTATCCGGCGTACCTTCATCAGGTTCTTCGGTTATATCCCCATCGGTCTCGTCTATTATTTGTGCGCCGGTTTCGTCGCCGACATTTTCTCCTCTTAATCCTTCCCCGTCAAGCAAATAGTCAATCTCACCCTCCGGATAAATGCCCAGGGCGGGTAGCAATTCTTTCATTATTCGGCTGGCAAACTTGGTTGCTATCGAACTGTCGTCCTGTCTTGGGACATTCTGAGGTTCATCTATGACAACATATATTACAATTTCCGGGCTGAGAGCCGGAACAGCTCCCAAAAACGAAACAACATACTTGCCCTGCCTACGGGGATATTTTTCCGCGGTACCGGTTTTTCCGCCTATGGCATACCCTTCTACCTTGGCGGGTTTGGCTGTTCCCATTTCCACGGTCTGATACAATGCTTCCCTGATAAACTTTGATGTTTCGTCGGACACGGTACGTCTTACCAGCATAGGTTCAATTTTTTTAACCGTAGCTTTCTGATCGTTCATTATTTCCTTTACAACATGAGGCTGGTAATAGAAGCCGCCGTTCACCAGGGATGAAAATGCCGCAGCCATCTGAAGCATCGTTACGTTAAACGACTGACCGAAACTGCTGGTAGCCAGTTCCGACGCATTCAGTTTGTCCAGGGAAATGATTATCCCGTTTTCTTCACCCGGAAGATCGATACCTGTTTTCCGACCGAAGGAAAAGTTTGTCTGATATTTATAGAACAAATCTTTACCCTCAAGCTTAACTATCTGCATCATGGCGTCGTTGCATGACTTCATCAGAGCTTCGGCAAGTGTAAGTTCCCCATGTCCGCTTCTTGAACTGCATCTTATATGCCAGCCGCCTACATGTTCGCCTCCGTCACAGAAAAACGTGCTGTCCTGCGAAACCAATGCTTCTTCCAGGGCTATGGCAACGGTAAACGGCTTAAAGGTGGAACCCGGTTCATATCCGGAACTGATAATATCGTTTTTCCAGATTTCGTTCATGGCTTCAACCTTTTCTTCCGCTGTCATATTCGCCAGTTCTTCCTCGCTGTATATACCTTCCAAATCCCTGGGGGAATTCAGATTAAATTCCTGATTGGAAGCCATGGCAATGATTTCTCCGCTGTTGGGATCCATGACAAGTACGCCTATGCTTTTGCTTCCGAACTCCTCGTTAAATTCACGGATATGTTTTTGGATAATCCTTTGAGCATTGACGTCAATTGTACTTACAACGGAATTTCCGTTCTGTGGTTTCTTAACAATCCGTTCTATATTTAAGGTGGAATCATAGTAACCGTACTCTCTTCCGTTTGTACCGTTCAATTCATCATTATAGTATTCCTCTATTCCGAAAAAGCCCCTGTTGTCCGAGGATGTAAATCCGATAACATCACATGCAAGGGTATCATAAGGATACACTCTTACATATTTTTCTTCAAACCAGAGGCCTGTAATATCAGAATCTTCTTTTAAAAGGTTTTTAAATTCTTCAATCTGAGACAACTGAAGATTGTCAAGCAAAACCTTATATCTGCTGTTGGGGTTTTTATCCAGTATTGCATTGACGGTTTCTTCGTCTATTTGATAATAATCCTTTAACGCTTTTAGAGTTGTGGGGATTTTATCCGAATTCAGTAAGAGATTTTCCGGATCGAGTATCAACCGATATCTCAGTTCGCTCCTGGCCAAAACCGTACCGTTCCTGTCAAGGATTTCTCCTCTTTTATATGGAAGTACCGAACTGACATATGTTTGTCTTGACAGAACCTGCTTGGCATATCTTTCACCGTCAGTCTCCATTATGTATACCAGTCTCCCGATTAAACCGGCCAAAAGCAGGGTAACAACACAAAATACAAGCAATAATCTTGCTTGCATTCGTGAAGTGAATTTCTTAACTTTTACTGTTACGTTCTCCATCGTATACTAACCTCATCGCTTGGCATGTTATTAATCCGGTATATCTGCATACTGTCTTGTATAGTTTTCCTCTGCTTTCTTATAAGTTATGACTTCATTTTTATTCGGATATACCATACCCAGTTCATTTACGGCTACGTCGTAGACATAGTCGAGGTCATATACCGTATTTATCTGCTCATAAGCCGCATCGTTTTCAGTTTTAAGTGTCGTAAGTGTTTTTTCCATCTTTACAATATCTTTTTCCGCCTTGTTGACTTCGTATTGCATCATCAAAAAATCTATGCAGAAATATAAAGTCGCTACTATGGCCAAAGTCAGTACCAGTAATGATGCCCTGCTTATCCCCGTCAAGCCTCTGGGCTGACGCTGAATATGCTTTTCCGGTTTTTTATGTTCCCTGATTTCCGGTTCGTAAGCCGGACTGGTCCTGTAAGCAGTATTCAAATCATGCACGGCATATTGCCCGCCATAATCTCTTTTGCGGACAGTATTTCCGTCGATATAGCTTGTCCCGGTTTGATATTGTAATCTGTTTCTGTTCTGAGCCATGCATTTACCCCTCTCTAAACCCTGATAACGCCTTAATCTAATCTTTATGTTGTCTTTTCAAAAACCCTAAGTTTGGCACTTTTTGATCTTTTGTTTAATTCCATCTCCTTATTCGAGGGTAGGACAGGTTTCCTGGTGACAATTTTTCCTTTCGGTTTCTTACCGCATACACATACCGGAAAATCAGGCGGACAAGTGCACGGATTTTCATTGGTCCTAAAAGCTTCCTTGACAATTCTATCCTCAAGGGAATGGAAAGTGATTATTGCAAGCCTTCCGCCGGGCAAAAGCAAATCAATCATATCATCCAAAGTTTCTTTTAATACATCCAGTTCACGATTTACTTCTATCCGAATCGCCTGAAATGTTCTTTTGGAAGGATGGCCCCCGGTCGCCCTGAATTTGGCGGGTATGGCCTCCTTTATGATTTCATTTAATTCGTAGGTGGTTTCAATAGGTTTCTTTTCCCGTGCCCGGACAATATGTCTTGCAATATTCCTCGCAAATTTTTCTTCACCGTAATTTTTTATAATCCGATAAAGTTCCGCTTCGCTGTAGGTATTGACAACATCTTTAGCCGTTGTGTTTATCCTCTTGTCCATCCTCATGTCGAGGGGACCGTTCTCCCGATAAGAAAAACCACGTTCCGGAGTATCCAGTTGATATGACGACACTCCTAGATCCAAAAGAATTCCGTTAACCTTTTCTATCCGTAAATCCTGCAATACCGTCCTGATGTTACGGTAATTGCTTCTTACAATAGTGACTTTTTCGCCGAACTGAAGAAGTCGTAAACCTGCAGCCTGAACAGCCGCTTCATCCTGATCCATGCCGATAAGTCTTCCGGTCGTGAGCCTTGAGGCTATCTCATAGGAATGACCGCCTCCGCCTATAGTCCCGTCTACATATACACCGGCAGGATCTATATTCAGATATTCAATAACTTCGTCTAAAAGTACAGGTTTGTGTTCAAATGCCATATTTTGGCTCCTTATCATACAGGGAATTTAGAAATTGATACCGTATTGAGACATATGCTCCGCTATATCATCCACATCATCATATTGGTTGTTCTTTTCCCAGCGTTCTTTATCCCATATTTCAATCTTGTTAAGAACGCCGACAAAGACAATGTCCTTTTCCAGCGCGGCATGTTCTCTCAATTTTGACGGTATTAATATTCTTCCCTGTTTATCGGCCTGGCATGCAGCGGCACCGGCCATAAAGTAACGTTGCAATTGTCTTGCTTCTTTTGTTCCGGGAAGTGTCTTGAGTTTTTCAACAAAGATCTGCCATTCCGAATATGGGTACGCAAAAAGGCATCCGTCAAGTCCCAGGGTAATAACAAATTCGTCGCCCAACTCTTCCCTGAATTTGGACGGAATAATTATTCTTCCTTTTGCATCAATTGTATGGACATATTCACCCATAAACATAGGCAGCACCTTTTTTCTTATGCAGAATGGCTTGTACCATTATTGGCAGCGAAAGGTTTTTTTAATCTTTACACCACCTTTGTGGTCATTCTCACCACTTTACACCACTTCGCTCCACTTATGAGTTAATTTTATTATATAAATGGGAAATTATCAAGTACCAATCAGAAAAATAAAAAGCACAGAAAGCCTGCTTTTACTGGCAATTCTGTGCTTTTGTGAAGGAAGTTTACAATATATTGTGGCAAAATAGAAAATTGTACAAAATATGTCAATATATAGGTATTTTTCTATAATATAGGAAATTAGTCCCGGATTGTGAAGCTTTATAAAATAAAACGGTGCAGTAATATATCATAAACATATTACTGCAGCCGTATTATTATTCCGTATTGAAATTAATAACTACACATTTTTATAATCTTACCGTAATTTAACGTCAAGCCGGTCATTTGAAGCAATTCATGGCATTACAAGCATAACATTACCTGACTTTCTTTAACTTGCTTCTCCTGTATATTATCATAATGACCGAGAGCAATATCATCACGGCGGAAATCAGTTGCGATATCGGAATCGCCGTACCCCATAAAAACAGTTGATCGGTCCTGAGTCCCTCAATCCATATACGGCCCAGCCCGTAACCCGCCAAATACAGCAGGAACACTTCACCGTCAACCTTTTTATGCTTTGTAAAAATTATCAAAATGATAAGCAAACCCAAATTCCAAAGGGACTCATAAAGGAAAGTGGGATGAACCTGAATATATTCGGCTCCGTCAACCCAAACCGTATTATTGCGAATTTCCATAATACGATTGAAAGCTGTTTCTTTACCTTTATATTTTTCCATAAGATTGACGACAGGCATTCTGTAGTCATAGGAGACATCTTTAATGTTAAGCTGCATGGCAAAAAGACCGTCTGTATACTTTCCGAAAGCTTCCCTGTTAAAGAAATTGCCCCAACGGCCCAGAATCTGGCCTGTAATAAGACCTATACATCCCGTATCCGCCAGCAGCCAGAAGGAATATTTTTTGACCCTGCAGAATATTATGGCAGTCAGTATTGCTCCGATTATTCCTCCGTAAATCATCAGACCGCCGCTTCGCAGGTTGAATATTTCAAGCGGATTATCGGCAAACTCGTCCCAGGAAAATACCACATATCCCAGTCTCGTAAATATTACCGAAACAACTATGGCTATAAGGGCAAAATCCAGATAAAGCTCCGTATCCTGTCCGGTTTTTTTTGCTATCCATTCCGCCATCAGCCATCCCAGAAGCATTCCCAAACCGATCACCACACCGTAAAACGCTATGCGAAATCCGAAGATGTCAAAGCCTGTCGGTACATTTTTAAGCTCGATTCCCAAATTGGGGAACCTAATGTTGGTTAAGGTGTCACTGCTCAGCAGTATACCCATTGTTTTCACCACTTCCCTGTCCGTATCTGTCTATATCCGTAATTTGATTTATATACAATTTATCATTCCATATACATTGCCTATCTGTATATCTTCCGTCTGTATATGCTTTTATAAAATGCCGTGTCATAGGCTAAACATATCTTAAAGTTTCCATACATATCTATAATCTATTTCATGCAGGAATTTTTAATAATGTCTCTTATACTTGTCTATACATGATAAATCTTTCTATACGTTGAACCTGAAAAGAACAACATCCCCGTCCTGAACAACATAGTCCTTGCCTTCCAGCCTTACCAGTCCTTTATCTTTGGCTGCGTTGTAGCTGCCGCATTTAACCAGATCGTCATAATTTACCACCTCGGCCCTTATAAAGCCCCGTTCAAAATCGGAATGGATCTTTCCGGCCGCCTGGGGCGCTTTGGTACCGGCTTTGATGGTCCAAGCCCTCGTCTCTTTAGGACCGGCTGTAAGAAAACTTATGAGTCCCAGAATCCTGTAACTTGCCTTTATCAATTTGTCAAGGCCTGATTCTTCAAGCCCCAGTTCCTCAAGGAATGCTTTTCTTTCTTCGTCATCAAGTTCCGCCATTTCCTGCTCGATTTTTGCAGATATGACAAATACTTCGGATTTTTCCTTTTCTGCTATCTCTTTAACGGTTCTGACATATTCGTTATTGGCGCCGTCGTCGGCATAATCTTCTTCGTTTACATTTGCCGCATAGATGACCGGTTTTGCTGTAAGCAGATTATAAGTGGAAATCAGCTTGACTTCCTCCTCATCGGCAGGAAACGTCTTGGCAGGTTTTCCTTCCTCAAGGTGAGCTTTCAACCTTTCCAGAAGTTCCAGCTCTTTGGCCAGGTCCTTGTCGTTTTTTGCTCCTCTGGCGGTTTTGGCAATTCTTCTTTCCAGAATCTCCAAATCGGAAAAAATAAGTTCCAGATTAATAGTTTCAATATCCCTTTTAGGGTCCACCGAACCATCGACATGAACAATATTGCTGTCCTCAAAACAACGGACGACATGGACGATGGCATCCACTTCACGGATATGGGAAAGGAACTGGTTACCCAAACCTTCACCTTTTGAAGCTCCTCTTACAAGTCCTGCTATATCCACAAATTCGATAATAGCCGGAACTATTCTTTCAGAATTATATAAATCGGACAGAACCTGCAGTCGTTTGTCGGGTACGGATACAATACCGACATTCGGATCTATGGTACAAAACGGATAATTGGCCGCTTCGGCTCCGGCTTTCGTCAGAGAATTAAACAGTGTGCTCTTGCCCACATTAGGCAAGCCTACAATTCCTAATTTCATATGTTCGTTCCTTCCTTACGTTTATATAATGTCAAAACTGCTGTTTTATTATGCTTGATTAATCCCTGGTCTCAAATACTATCAAAATTCCTTCTTCAAATTCAATCTTTGCCTCATCATCCATAATTTCATTGCTGATACATAAGCTGCTTGCCGCATCAAGTGTGATTCCGTCAAGGGGATATTTAAAGCCTTTAAGTTTCAGGCCCTTCACCCGGCCATTAAAGGGAAGAAAAGAGACAAAGTCACCGTATTGATTTTCTTTCTTTATAATAAAATTATTGTCTTTCAGATAAATTTTATTGTTAGGATCCAGTATTCTCGCATCCACATTCTTTTCCAGCGTCATACCGAGAAGACCGATGTTGGCCATGGTGTGATCCAAACGGTTTCCCGTTGCACCCGTTATGTCGATAACCTCCGGATTTTGTTCAAGCGCCAGTTCCAAAGCCAGCTGGGTGTCCGTATCATCCTTATGCGACGGATAGGTTATAACCGGTATGGATTTATTCCGGTACTCACTCAATATATCCGTTCCTGCGGAATCAAAATCTCCCAGTATGAAATCCGGCATGACATTGATACGATTTAGTGCCTCCAGACCTCTGTCGGCGGCAATAATAAGAGAATACCCTTCTTTTGAAATAAGGGATTTAAGAAACTCTTCGTTTATAAATCCCCCCGATACAATTAAAATTTTGTTTTTATCTGGATTTCTGTTCAAAATTCCTGAATACCTCTTTAAATTTATTGATATTCGAATATATATCCCCTTCAAAAACGCTTGTACCGGATACGATTACGTTGGCTCCGGCTTCAAGCACGTCAATTACGTTATTCTGGGTTATTCCCCCGTCGACTTCAATATCTATATCCGCACCGGCTTCCAGAGCTTTGTCTTTCAAGTCCCTTATCTTTTTCAATGAAGCGGGTATGAATTTTTGACCTCCGAAACCGGGATTTACACTCATAATCAAAACCATGTCAATATCATTTATTATATAATCCAATTCTTTTAGGCTGGTTGCCGGATTTAAGGATACCCCTGCCTTTAATCCCAGTTCTTTTATCCTATAAACAGTATTATGCAGGTGAGTACATGCTTCGGCATGTACGGTAATTATATCGGCTCCGGCTTTCTTGAAATCATCAATTAACCTGACAGGTTCATTGACCATAAGATGCACGTCAAAAACCAACCCGGAGGTTTTACGTATTGAAGAAATTACGGGAATACCGAAACTTATATTCGGAACAAAATTACCGTCCATTACGTCTATATGCAGATATTCCGCGCCTGCTTTTTCAACTGCCTTAACTTGTTCACCCAGTACATTAAAATCTGCCGACAATATTGATGGTGCCAGTTTTATCATGATTGCCTCCGTTAGTATCGCTTTATATTTCCAAGTTCTTCATATAATGCCTTATAATTATCATATCGGATGCTGCTTATTTTTCCCTCTTTAAGCGCCTCCTTGACGGCACAGCCGGGTTCATTCATATGCATACATCCGATAAAACGGCACATATTCTCATATTCTTTAAATTCGTTGAAATAGCTTTTTAGCTCATCCCGCTCTATTTCGTCTATATAAAGAGAGCTGAATCCGGGTGTATCCATTACATAAGTATCATTGTCGATACAGATAAGTTCCGAATGCCTGGTGGTATGCCTTCCCCGTTTAATCTTTTCGCTTACCTCCCCGGTTTTGGCTTTTGCTTCCGGCTTAATCAAATTTATCAGGGAGGATTTCCCTACCCCGGACGGACCTGCCAGTACCGTGGTTTTTCCTTTCAGCAAATCAAAGATTTCGGAACAGCCATCCTGTAACAATACACTGATGCAGATAACCTTGTGTCCGGAATTTGCATATGTGTCCATAAGCAAACGAATCTCATCCTGAGCCGCTATATCCTTTTTATTAAAACAAACAACAGAATCTATATTCTGTTTTTGCATCGTTATCAGGAAACGATCAAGAAGGTTTAAATTAGGATCCGGCTCTGTCGCTGCAAATATGACCATCGCCTGATCCACATTCGCAACGGCAGGCCGTTTTAATTCGTTCTTTCTCGGAAGAATACTTGCAATAACACCCGTACCTTCAGGTTGATTTTCGGTATAGATTTCTACGTTGTCGCCGACAAGAGGCTTAATATTTTGATTACGAAAGACCCCCTTGGCCTTGCACTCATATATCTTATCCTCCTGCGGTACATGCACATAGTAAAATCCTGCCACACCTTTTATTATCTTGCCCTTCAAGCTATTCCTCCACTGCCTCAAAGTTTACGAACCATTCATAAGGGCTATCGCTGCCCTGTAACTTGAATAATTCACCGTCTATATACATTCTGACTATGCCTACGGATTCGCTTTCCCCTTCGACGGATAATTCGATAGGGAATTCCGTATTTTTCATTTCTTTATTGAAGATCTCCGTACTGTAACCGTTCTGCTCCAGTTCCAGTATAACTTCCGCTTCGTCTATCCCCAGATAATCGAGCGGATTAATGCTGTCAATTCTCAGCTTTCCGATATACTTTACATTACCTGTATGGCCGGTTGAAGGACCTGTTTCGATGCTGGACGGCCCGGCACTTACGGTAACATTGATTTTTGTACCTTGATCGACCAATTCACCGGCGGTGGTATCCTGATAGAAGATCTGACCTGCGGGGTAATTTTCCGAAGGTTCCTCGCTTACCTCGCCCAGAGCCAAACCGGCATTGGCAAGTAAAGTCTTGGCTTCATTGACGGTTTTTCCGATAAGACTGGGAACTGCCGCCTGATTCAGTTCGGGTCCGAGGCTGATATATACGATTACCGTATCTCCTTCTTTAACCACAGATTCTTTTTCCGGCTTCGTTGAAATTACCTTTCCGGACGGGATCTCATTACTGTACATGGTTTCTACCTGAGGCACCAGTCCTTTTTCAGTAAGTTTCTGTTTTGCCTGCTCTTCGGTAAGACCGTATACATAAGGAATCTCAAAGGATTCCGGTCCGACACTGACATATAAAATCACCTCGGAACCTACAGGAAAGTCGGTATCGGGTTTTGGATACTGATCTATAACATATCCCGGTTCATACTCTGTCGAATATGCTTCTTCGGATCTGACAAGAGCATCCGGATCCTTGGCTTTTATTGTTGCTTCGGCATCTTCATACTTATGACCTATCACGGAAGGAACTTTATAGGTTTCAACCGAAGGAGTAGGCTCAGGTGACGGAGTCAGTTCCTGCGTCGGTTCGGGAGTAGGAGTTTCGGTAACAATCGGATTGGTATCCTGTCCGTTTTTCCTTCCCGGAAGAATAAAACGAACGACAATAAAAATAATGGCTATCGTCACAATAACTATAGTAACAATTGTTATTATGGAAAAAATCTTATCCACCCTGTCATCTATGGCTTCCAAATCCTCGTCGTCGTCATCTATTCTTTTATCGTTTCTTTTATTATACTGCTTGCCGTATGAATAATTACCGTTTTTAATACGTTCCACATCATCTGATATGTTGATGGTCGGAGAATCGTTGGCCACAAATGCCGGTATTTGTACGAAATCTCCGTCCGGATCGGTAAGGGCTCTCTTAAGATCGGCAATCAACTCAGAGGCAGAGTGATATCTTCTCTCAGGTCTTTTTTGCATGCACTTTTGAACTATCTTATCGACACTTACCGGTATGCTCTTATCCAGTTCTCTTAAGGGAGTCGGCTCCTGCTGCAAATGGGACAGGGCTACGGATACCGTATTGTCGCCTGCAAAAGGTACCTGCCCCGCCAGCATTTCATATAAAGTCACTCCAAGAGAGTAGATATCACTTTTCTCGTCACTGTAACCGCCTCTGGCCTGCTCAGGGGACAGATAATGAACGGAACCCATGGCATTGGATGTAATGGTATTGGAATTGGAAGCTTTGGCAATACCGAAATCCGTTACTTTGACTTTTCCGTCCTTGGATATAATAATATTCTGAGGTTTTATATCCCTGTGTATAATCTTATTGTCATGGGCCGCTTCCATACCCTGTGCAATCTGTATGGCTATCCCTATGGCTTCCTTAACATCGAGTTTTCCTTTTCTTTCGATAAAACGCTTCAATGTTATGCCTTCGACCAATTCCATTACTATATAATGTAAACCGTTTTCGTTGCCTACATCATAGACATTGACAATATTGGGATGCGACAATCCGGCTGCCGACTGAGCTTCCGCTATAAATTTTTTTACAAAGTTTGTATCGCTGGCATACTCCGGTTTTAATACTTTAATTGCAACATAACGGTTCAGCCGCTGGTCTTTTGCCTTATAGACATCGGCCATACCGCCTGAACCGACTATATCAATGATTTCATACCGATCGCTGATATACATGCCGGGCTTTAACATTATTTTCACCTCTTTTTTATACTTTAATTACAATGACTGCTATATTGTCTTTCCCCCCATATTGGTTGGCGGTTTTCACCAACGTTTCTGCAGCAGTCTTGGGATCGTCCGCATTTTCCCTGACAATCTTTTCAATATATTCGTCTTCCAGCATATTAGTCAGACCGTCAGAACACATAAGGACAATATCCCCGTCAAGCAATTCCACTTCAAAAAAATCCGGTTGGACTACTTCACTTACCCCCAGCGCTCGCGTTATTATGTTCTTATTCGGATGAACCCTGGCTTCGTCCCTATTTAATTCACCCGTTTTGACCATGGCCTGGACCAGACTGTGATCTTCCGTAATCTGCCTTATCTCATGCCCGATCACATATAATCTGCTGTCACCTATATTTGCCACATACATCTCTTTTCCGCAAATAGTGGCCACAACAAAAGTAGTTCCCATGCCTTCCAGCTCTTCACGCTGTTTTGATTCATTATAGAGCGCCTCGTTAGTAGCCCTGATGGCTTCCTCCATAAGTGCTATCGGAGATTCTATATTGCTTTTTTGAACAAATTGCGTAAAAAATTCAACGCAGAACCTTGAAGCATAATCACCGGCTTTATGCCCCCCCATCCCATCGGCTACAATAAATAGGTTCGGTAAACTACCGATGGGATTAACCTCACAAAATACATAGTCCTGATTTATCTTTCGTTTTTCTCCTATATCAGTGATTGAAAATGCTTTCAAGCCTGCACCTCCTCGTCCATCCCAAATAAGTTTGGAAGCTTGCAGGTGCACCCTATCTTATCAGGTCATTAACAAAGATATGGGATACAACTCACAATTGCACTTTATTTGCTACACCTGTCCAAATAGCTCTTTCTGAGCTGCCCGCAGGCAGCATTAATGTCCGAGCCCATTTCTCTTCTAATAGTAACATTTATTCTATATTTTTCAAGTATATTTTTGAATTTTTGTACCCTGTAGGTATCGGATTTCTCGTAGTTTCTTTCTTTTATAGGATTAACTGGTATAAGGTTTACATGACAATTATATCCCCTCACAAGCCTTGCCAGTTCCTCGGCATGTTCCTCTTCATCATTGATACCCCGTATCAGACTGTATTCAAAGGTAGGCCTTCGCCCTGTTTTTTCAAAATAATATATAAAGGCATCCATAACCTCGGCAATTGTATATTTTCTGGCTATCGGCATCAGCTTCTTTCTGATTTCATCGTTCGGAGCATGTAACGACAATGCCAGGGTAACGGGGAGTCCTTCGTCGGCAAACTGTCTTATTTTTTCGGGTATACCGCAGGTGGATACGGTAATGTTTCTGGCACTGATATTTAAACCGTTACTGTCAGAAAGGATACGTATGAAACGGACCAAATTATCATAATTGTCCAAAGGTTCACCCGTTCCCATTACGACTACATTACTTATTCTTTCACCGGCCATTCTGCCAATCCTGTAAACCTGATCCAGCATCTCGGATGCCAAAAGATCCCTTTCTTTACCGCCGATGGTCGACGCACAGAAGGTACATCCCATTCTGCAACCCACCTGGGATGAGATGCATACACTGTTACCGTGATGGTATTTCATCAATACGCTTTCAATAACCGCGTTATCCCCTAATCTGAACAGATATTTCACGGTGCCGTCTTTTTCTGAAACAAGGCTGTCGACTTTCTCCAGCACCGTTAAGGGATAATTTTCCTTCAATAACTGCCTTAGATCCTTGGGCAGGTTTGTCATCTCATCGTAAGAAGCCGATGACTTATTATGCATCCAGTCAAAAATCTGTTTAGCCCTGAATGCCGGCTGATTAAGTTTTTTCATTTCCTGTATCAGTTCGTCCATATATAAGGATTTAATGTCCATAAGCATCTATTCCCTTTTTCTCAATTTGCATATGAAAAATCCGTCCGTAAAATGAATTCCCTGCAAAAGCTGCAGAAAACCGCGCCCGGTCGTATCCGAATGCAGTTCGTCCGGAAGGTAATCGTCAAGAGATTCCGCTTTAAAATCATCGTGATTTTCCATAAACCATTTCATATTGCCTGTGTTTTCATCGCGGTTAATGGTACAGGTACTGTAAATTAAAACACCGCCCGGTTTTACGTATTTACAGGCTACATCCAGAATTTCTCTCTGTAATGTTACAAGTTCTTTTTGTTGGTTTTGTGTCAGTTTATATTTTATATCATACTTCTTGCCTAAAACTCCCAGTCCGCTGCATGGAAGATCGGCAATAACTATATCGGCTTTACCGACAATGTCCGGATCTATTATCCTCGCATCCCAAACCTTTGTCTCGACATTGCTGATTTCCATGCGGCGGATATTCTCATCTATAAGCCCAACTTTGTATCCGCTCAGATCCCGGGCCGACACAAACCCGGCTTTTTCCGCTATGTGAAGGGCTTTTCCGCCCGGTGCGGCACACACATCCACCACAAAATCGTCTTTGTCCGCGCCGGCGACTTCACTTACCAGCATGGAGCTAACATCCTGTATAGTAAACAGGCCCTCTTTAAATGCGTCCAGTCCTTCCAGGTAATCAATATCATTTATTATAAATGCTTCTTTAAGGTACGGATGGCTTGTCACCGTTATTCCTTCACTGCCAAGCAGATTTTTCAACTCATCGGGAGTGGTTTTCATGCGGTTGCAGCGAATGGTAATATCCTTTTCCCTTAAAGAAGCATCTAAAATGGTTTCCACCTGTTCAGGTTCATACTGCTTAAGAAGCATATCCACAATCCACAGCGGAACCGAATATTTTATGTTCAGATATTTTTCAAAACTCTTTTCCCTGTCCGGAAATTGTATTTCATCCATCCGTCTCGCAATATTCCTCAGGTTGGCGTTAACGAATCCTGACAGTCCGGCATATCCCCGCTTTTTTGCCAGCTTTACGGCTTCATTGCATACGGCACTGTCCGGTATCCTGTCCATGTACCTTAGCTGATATACGCTCAGCCTCAGCAGGTTTCTTATGAAAGGTTTCATCTTTTTTACGGGAACGGTTGAAAACCTTTCTATTATATAGTCCAGGGTAATGTAATGTTTGACGGTTCCTGCAAAAAGCCTTGATATAAAAGCCCTTTCCTGTTTCGGCCGGTCCTTAAGATGCTTTAATGTATTCCTTAACACCACATGGCTGAACTCATTTCCCTCTATTACCTTAATAAGCATATCCAGTACGATTTCCCGCTCGTTTTTACTTTCCCGTTCGCTTTGATGATTAGTCACGACGTCTTCCTCCGAACAGAATGATTAGCCTAAACAATTGCAGGATGGATGTGGCAGCCGCTGCTACATAAGTTAACGCTGCGGCACTGAGCACCTTTTTAGAATAGTTCAGTTCCTCACCGTACAAAATACCGCTTTCACCGAGCTTCTGTATCGCCCTTCTTGAAGCATTGAATTCAACAGGTAAAGTTATCAGCTGGAACAGTACTGCCGTGGAAAACAGAATTATTCCCAAATCGATTAACGTCTGGGATCCGCCAAACAACAGTCCAATCAATATCAAAGGCCATGCAATGGCGGAACCGAAATTGGCAATAGGGACCAAAGAGTTTCTGAACATTAAAGGTGCATATGCATGCTGATGCTGAATGGCGTGTCCGCACTCATGGGCAGCCACACCAATGGCGGCTATCGAGTTGCTGCCGTATACGGAATCGGACAACCTCAGGACCTTCCTTCTTGGATCGTAATGATCCGTCAAAGAGCCGCTTATATGTTCAATCCGTACGTCAAAAATACCGGCCCGATTAAGAAGTATCTGTGCGGCTTCGGCTCCGGTCATCCCGGAAATGCTTCTTACCTGAGAGTATTTGTTAAATGTGGATCTGACCTTTGCCTGTGCCGCCAAAGATAAGATTACTCCTATTAAAACCAGTACGTAAGTAGGGTCAATATAATAATAAGGATATAACATAATTATCACCTCTTTCAAATATCATGCTGCAATATTAAAAATATATACAATTTGGATTATCCGAGAACTGTTCCTTTTTCCATCCTGTATCCCCTCAGGAATTCTTCGGCGGATAACCGTTTCTTTCCTTCCAGCTGAAGTTCAAGAATTTCCAGTGCGTCCTTTCCCGTCATCACCGCAAAGGAATCTTTATTAACCTCCACCACTTCTCCGGGTTTTGCGCCGGACGAATACTCCCTTACCCTGGCTTTCCACAGTTTAAGGGTTTTTCCGTTTAACTTCGTATATGCACTGGGCCATGGATCAAGTCCCCTAATCAGCCGCTCGATATATTGGGCTGGTTGTGTAAAATCTATATTACCCATTTCCTTACTTAACATTTTTACATAGGTGGCTCCTGCGTTATCCTGTGGTATTCGCATAGCCGTACCGTCTTCTAGCTGCTTTAAAACCTTAACAAGCAGTTTTGCCCCCAAACCGGCCAGTTTGTCATGAAGGCTTCCTCCTGTTTCGTCGGCGGCAATAGGGATCTTTTCCTGCAAAATAATGTCGCCTGTATCCAGTCCCACATCCATATGCATTATGGTGACTCCGGTTTCCTTTTCGCCGTTTATTATGGCAGCCTGTATGGGTGCCGCTCCGCGGTACTTGGGCAGTAAGGATGCATGGACGTTAATACAGCCGAAAGGCGGTATATCCAATATCTCTTTTGGCAGTATCTGACCGAATGCCGCAACAACTATAACCTCCGGTTTCAGTTGCCTGATTTTTTCAACAAATTCAGGTTCCCTGACTTTAACCGGCTGATAAACCGGCAGATTAAGTTTAAGGGCAGCTTCCTTCACTTCCGGAAAACTTAGTTTTCCTCCCCTCCCCTTAACCTTGTCGGGTTGTGTAACCACACCTATAACCTCATGACCGGACTTTACAATTTCCTTAAGGGTACTGACCGCAAAATCCGGTGTCCCCATAAACATAACCCTCATGCTGCTTTTTCCTTTCTCTGTGCCAGAATTTCATGTTATTAATTATAACTGTATAACCATCATAAAATCCATATTTTCATTAAATTTTAAGAAAACTTTATTCCTTCTTTAACAGACCCGATATATCCTAATCATCTTCACCGGCATCTTTGTCATCGAGCACGTTCTTTAGTTCACCGGTTACCTTATCCACATAAAGAATACCGTTAAGATGATCTATTTCATGACACAAGGCCCTTGCCAAAAGCTCAGTCCCTTCTATGACAAACTCTTTCATGTTTCTGTCGTAAGCTTTTACTTTAACATAATTGGGCCGTTCCACAACCCCTACCTTGCCGGGTACGCTTAAACATCCTTCTTCTCCGATCTGGCAGCCGCTTGTTTCAATAATTTCAGGATTGATTAAAACAATCGGCTTGTTCCTCTCTTCGGATACGTCAATAACGATAACCCGTTTCAAAATCCCGACCTGAGGAGCCGCAAGCCCCACACCGTCGGCATCATACATGGTATCCAGCATATCGTCAATCAATTCAAGAAGTTTATCGTCCGCTTGCTTTACTTCTTTACTTACCTTGGTAAGAATGCTGTCACCTATTTTCCTTATATTTCTTATAGCCATAATTCATCTTCCTTTCTAAATTGCAAAACCGCTATGATAAAATAAATACACCTGATTGATAAAGCCTTGGGCTTTTAAAACTTTTCATTCACAAAAACATTTATAAGTTTTAAACCGGTTTAATTCTAATAGACATTCATGGGATTAAAATCAAACTGAAGACCGCAGCCCGTAAATTGTCCCGAATCCGCAAAATGCCCTTCAAAGTAATTCTTTATTTCCACCAGCACATCGTAATCTCCGTCCTTTATATATATAACCCTGCGATATATATCCTTGGCCTTTGAAATTGACGCAGGGGCCGGACCTATTAATCTTGATTTAAACCCTCTTTTTTGAATAAATTCTTTTAATACTTTCCCGCCTTCGGCTATTGCCTTGTCTGCCGTCTCTTCGTCCTTTGCGGTCATAAGAACCAGGAGGATGTGAGCCGCGGGAGGATATTGCATGAGTTTCCTGAACAGCATTTCCTGCTCGTAAAATTTTTGGTAATTTCCTTCCGCCGCCGCGACTATACTGTAATGCTCCGGATGATATGTCTGAATAACAACCTCACCGGGAATGGCGTCTCTTCCCGCCCTTCCTGCCGCCTGGGAAAGCAGCTGGAAAGTTCTCTCGCCGGATCTGAAATCCCCGGCGTAAAGGGAGAGATCTGCGGCTATTATTCCCACCAAGGAAACCAGCGGAAAATCGTGACCCTTAACAATCATTTGGGTTCCTACCAGAATATCCGCCTTGTGTTCGGCAAAAGCCGACAGGATCTCTTCATATCCGCCCTTGGCTTTTGTTGTATCGGTATCCATCCGGAGCACTCTTGCATACGGGAATTCCCGCCTGACCAGTTCCTCCACTTTTTGCGTACCCGTACCGAAAGTTGCTATATACCTTGATCCGCAAGCCGGGCAAATTTCCGGCATTCTTTCTTCATATCCGCAGTAATGGCATACCAGCTTTCCGTGTATATGGGACGTTAATGCTATATCACAATGGATACATTTTATAACATAACCGCAGCTTCTGCAGGATACAAAACCGGAATATCCCCTGCGGTTAATAAAGAGCATAATCTGCTCATTTTTCTTAAGTTTTTCTTCCATCAACTCTTTCAGCTTCCGGCTGAATATCGACCGGTTCTTTTGCTTTAACTCTTCCCGCAAATCCACCACATGAACTTTCGGTAAAGTGGCCTCTTTTGCCCTCTTATCAAGCGTATAAAGCTTATATTCCCCGGAAAGCCCTTTCTGATACGACTCCAGGGAAGGTGTCGCCGAACCCAGGATAACGAAAGCTCCCGTAAGCTCGGCCCGTTTTCTGGCTACTTCAACCGCATGATATTTCGGAGTGGTTTCACTCTTATAGCTTCCCTCATGTTCTTCGTCTATAATTATAAGCCCCAGATTCTTGAACGGAGTAAACAATGCCGACCTGGGGCCGATCATTATATCAATTTCACCGTTTTTTGCCCTTAAGCTTTGATCATACCGCTCGCCGTCGGACATTCTGGAATTAAGGATAGAAACCCGTTCCCCGAATCTTTCATAGAAACGGTTCACTGTCTGATAAGTCAGGGCTATTTCCGGTATCAAAACAATTACCTGCTTGCCCGAAGCGATTACCTTTGATATAACTTCCATATATATCTCGGTTTTGCCGCTTCCGGTAACTCCGTGAATCAAATAAGTATAACGGTTACCGCGGTTGTAATCGCCAATAATCTGATCGACTATATACTGCTGTTTTTCGTTAAGAATGACCGGTTTTTTCCCTCCGCTTTTCCTGTTTATGGGATTTCGGTACAGTCTCTCGCTTTCGATTCTTATAATATTGTTGTCCTCAAACCAATTTAATACGGTTCTGCTTATATTAAGTCCTTCCGTTATAACATTATAATCCAAAACCTTGTTTTTTAGTAAAGCTTCCAGAAATCTTACCCTGGCCGCATTGTTTTTCTTTTTCTGTTCAAGATAAAGTCTACGGATTTCTTCATCGGATACCGCCTGCACAATTCTTCTTTTTTCCTTACTCTTAACAGCCCTTTTAACGGGCATTACCGTCTTTAAGGCATCAATCATAGTTCCGCCGAAGGTTTCTTTCATCCAGTAGGCCAGGTAAATAAGATGGCTTTCTATGACCGGATCTTTTTCAAAAACCCTGCCGATTGGTTTAATTTTATCCAAACCAATCTTAGGTTCTCTGGAAAGCCCGACGATGTATCCTTTAATCTTCCGGTTACCTGCACCGAACGGTACCTCCACGGGAGCTCCGATAACAGCCGATGACATGAACTCTTCGGGAACGCCATACTGATATGTCTTGTCCAGATTTTCATGGGATATGTCAATTATAATGTCGGCATATATTTGATAAGACATAACAGTCCTCCTTTGTGATGATTAACCGATTGCATCCCTTACAAGTTCCCTGTCATCCATATGGTGTTTCACACCTTTGATTTCCTGATAATCTTCATGGCCTTTACCGGCGATAATGATGACATCTCCTTCCTGGGCGTTGTCGATACAGTATTTGATTGCTTCACGCCGGTCGGTTATGGTTATATATTTACCCGGTCCTTTTTTTACACCGTTAACAATATCCCTAATTATATCTTCAGGTTCTTCAAATCTGGGATTATCGGAGGTTACAACAGTAAAATCGGCCAAATTGGAAGAAATCTCTCCCATCTGGAACCTTCTGTCCCTGGATCTGTTTCCTCCGCAGCCGAAAACACATACCAGCCGTTTGGGGTTATATTCCCTTATGGTGGTCAAAAGGCTCTTTAAACTCATGGCATTATGGGCATAATCGATCATCACAGTATAATTTCCGGGAACGGGAACCAGTTCCACCCTGCCCCTTACTTTAATGTCCTTCAATGCCTTTTTAATTTGTTCCTCTGTGACATTAAAATGTCTGCATACGGCTATGGCACATAAAGAGTTCAGTACGTTAAACTTGCCGGGAATATCTATTGTGACATCGAAGTTCATAAGACCTTTGAGGGAATAAGATACTCCGAGATAGCCCGGCTTATGAATCAGTTGAACATTTGTCGCATAAATATCGGCTTTTTCCGAAAATCCGAAAGTTTCAACCTTGCAGGTATGCTCCTCAAGTATATCCCCGGCATGCGGATCATCTATGTTCACCAGCCCAACCTTGCACTGTTTAAACAACCGGCTTTTACATCTTAAATAATCCTCAAAATTCTCATGCTCATTTCCGCCGATATGGTCATAACCGATGTTGGTAAATACACCGTAATCGAAGACAAATCCGTCCATCCTGTGGTGCTTAAATCCCTGGGACGAAGCTTCCATTACCACACATTGTATTCCTTTCTCGGCCATTTTGGCGAAAGTCTCCTGAATAACATAAGATTCCGGTGTCGTATTGCTTGCCGGAATTACCTCGTCTCCGATTATGGTTTCTATGGTTCCGATTAGACCGGTCTTAATGCCCGCGCTGTCCAAAATCGATTTTATCATATAGGTAGTTGTGGTCTTCCCTTTGGTTCCGGTTACACCGATTGTAATTAACTTTTCTGCGGGATGACCGAAATATGCCGCCGACATACAGGCCAGCGCTTTTCTGTTATTGTCCGTCTTTATTACGGTAATGCCTTCCGGCAGTTCAATATCTCTTTCGATAATTATAGCCGCAGCTCCTTTGTCAATGACGTCGGGAATATATTTGTGCCCGTCTGCAACGGCACCCGTAATACAAACAAATACCGAACCTTTTTTTACTTTTCTAGAATCATACACCAAATCTGTGACCAAAGTATGTACATCGCCCTGCAGGCAGGTGTACTCAAAACCTTTAAGCAAATCATTCAAATACATATATATTATCCTCCTATGGGTTTTTATTTATATTCTATTATAATCCCATATGCCGAATGATCTTTTGCATTCTCTGTTTTAAATATTGCAATTATTGCTTTCTGCCCAACTTATTCAAGCCGTTTATATATTTAATTATAGGCTATTTTAGGATTTTGTAAAGAAAATTTAAGTTTGGCCGATTCCGCAGATATGTTGTATGTAAATAACACCTGCCGTGAGTGTCATAAAATCAATACATCATGGCAGGTGTTAATCATACGTTTATTCATTTATGCCAATTATATTATATGGTCAGTCAGAATAATATTTTAATATAAAATCATCTATTAATATTTTCCGAACTCATTATCGTTCATAATGATTTTTTCCCGTTTGCCGCCGGTTTCCGGAGCGCCGGGCTTTGCCTTCGTTTTTAAATCCTTCTTTACCGGCTTTTCATCGGATATTTTTATTTCAGAATGAGTTGCGTCAGCCGTTCCCCCGTAGTAAGCATGGCCGATTCCCGTTTTCCTAAGTTTGAATTTCGCTACCTGCTCCTTCAGTATTTCAGCCTGGCTGGAAAGCTCTTCACTTGCCGCCGCGCTTTCTTCCGATGTCGCCGATGTCTTTTGTACCACTTCCGTTACCATCACTATTCCCTGATTTATCTGATCTATGCTTGCTGACTGTTCATTGGACGCAACAGCAATCTCATCGACCAATTCCGCAACCCTGGTTACGTCATCCACAATCCTGTTTAATGCCTCCGAAGTCTGTTTGGCTATTGACGTTCCGGTTTCAACATTCTTTATGGAGTCTTCTATCATTTCTGTCGTTTCCTTGGCAGCGCTGGCGCTTCTCGCCGCCAGATTTCTTACCTATTCCGCCACAACCGCAAATCCTTTTCCGTGCTGTCCTGCCCTTGCTGCCTCCACCGCCGCATTCAGGGCCAGTATGTTGGTCTGGAAGGCTATATCGTCAATGACTTTTATAATTTTTGATATATTGTTGGACGACCGATTGATTTCATCCATGGCTTTCAGCATATCTTTCATATGGTTGTTTCCCTGTACCGCCGTATCTTTTGCCACTACCGCCAGAGAATTGGCCTGATTGGAGTTGTTTGCATTAAGCTTGGTCTGATTTGCGATTTCCTCAAGGGACGCGGACAACTCTTCGATAGTGCTGGCCTGTTCCGTTGCCCCCTAGGAAAGCTCAATGCTTGAATCGGCCACCTGTCTTGAACCTGCGGCAACCTGTTCGGATGCGGCATTTATGTTGGATATTACTTCATTCAGATTGTCGGCCATTTTATTGAATGCATTGGCAAGGCCACCCATTTCATCCTTTGTATTGATATCGATATATACATTCAAATCTCCGTCCGCTATCTTTTCGGCTCCGGCGGCAAGAGTTCTTACCGGCCTGCTTATTGTATTGGAGATAAATATTCCCAAGCAAATTGCAGCTACAATGACACCGGAAACAACCCCAATCATTGTAATCACCGCCGAATTCGAAGTGTCTTCATTTGCATCCGCCTGTTTCTTTGCGCCATTGACTTTTAATTCCACAAGTTTTTCTATTACGGAACGTAATTCATCCGATGAATCCTGCATGGTTCCTTTTGTGAACTCATAAGCCTCATCGTCCCTGTTTTGCAGGCACAGCTCCAGTAATTTTTCCAAATCTTGCATGTAAACATCATATGCGCTCAAATATTCTTCATAAGCGGCTTCGACTTCTTCCTGGACTATTGTCTTGCTGAAATTATCGGCAATCGTTTTCATTTCATTCATAAATGTCAAAACATAATCATAGGTTTCCTGTATTACTTCCGGATCATCCTCAAAGATTAAATCTCTGGCATTAACCCTGGCCCTTTGAAATAACGAATTAATTTCCGCGACTTCCGAAAGCGGAACAGTCATGTTTTCATATAAAGTGGCGTCATTGTCAGTCATTTTTTCAATATTTCTTATTGCGATTACCCCTACTACACCTGACATAACGGCTATTATAACGTAACTTAATATCAGTTTTGATGCGATTTTCATATTGTGGAACCATTTCATACAAGCGTCCTCCTGCCGTTAATTTTATTGTGTTAAATCCGGTTACCTTGTTGCTTCAAATATTTCCTGCTCCTTATATTTTAATAACTTATCACAATCCAGTAATAACTTTACCTCATTACCGTTCTTGCCTATTCCCATAATATATTTGTCCCCGTCTTTTCCCATTTCGGGAGGCTCGGCAATTTCCGTACCGGGAATGGCAACAACTTCAGACACACTGTCAACAATCAAACCCAAGGAAAGATCATCAACATTTACAACAATAACGCAGGTTCTGTCATTGTATTCTTTAAACTTCTTTTTAAACCTCAACCTGACATCCATCACAGGAATAATTTTCCCTCTTAAATTAATTATTCCGCGGATATATCCCGGCATTTCCGGTACTTCGGTTATAGCCTGTGTCCCAATGATTTCAGTCACATATCTGATTTCAATCCCGTAGACCTCCTTATCCAGCTGAAAAGTCAGGAATCTGTTGCCCAGTGTATCATTTTCCAATATTTCCTGTTCCAAAATGCCTGCCATAACGCCACTCCTTAATTCTTTTGAGAATAATCAATAACAACTCCGTTTGCCTGACATCCAATTCCTAATCGAACGTAAAACTGTTGAATTACGCCAAATATCTGATAACGTAATTGGTTGATAGAAATTTAAATATTAATATAATCCCTCCTTATTTATTGTATATTTTTAGGTATTTAATTGTTGTACTTTTATATATATTATCGAATATTGCCAAATTAAATTAAAAATATTTTACTTATATTGTATATTATGCATAATTTTTATAACAAATTGTTTTCTCTATATTACTATATAATCGTCTGTCGATAAATTAGTAAATATGTACTAATTAGTCGAAATAATATAGATACCGTGCATCAATAACAGTTTATATTAATGTGAGTCCGGCCCAGCCTGTAATACCGCATCGGTGTCGTATGCCTTTCAACAAATATTTCATATTTTAAAATCCGATAAATGTTGAAATTTAACTTATTATGTCGAATTGCATAAAATAATATTGACAATATCCCCGATTCCGTCATGTTTTACTAAATATAATACATAATAATCGGAAAGGAATGATGCAATGAAATCCAGTAAAAAATTCGAAAATGAACCGGCTGTATCCATATATGAAACTGATAATATCAAGGATAATTCGTCATTAAGATCGGAAATCGTGGAATATGCCAGGCAATTCATAGGAAATCCTTATACTTACGGCGGCACAAGCCTTACAATGGGTACGGACTGTTCCGGCTTTACACAATCAGTATTCAAAAGCAAGGGTATCGCTCTGCCCCGAACGGCAAGAGAACAGGCAGAAGGCGGCAAAGAAGTTCCTTTAAATAAAATAAGACCCGGTGATCTGATTTTTTACGAGAAAAGCGGAAAGATAAATCATGTTGCATTATATATAGGAAATAAAGAAGTCATACACGCAAGTAACCCGGAATCGGGAATAAAAATATCCAGATATGATTATCGCAAGCCTTGTAAGGCCGTCAGTTATTTAGGATGACATTCATGTGAGTAACAAACAACCGGATATTCCGGCCTCTTAATATTTGCCTCTCGGTAAATTTAACTCCATTGTTTTATCTTTTATTATTTTTCTTTCCTGATGATATCAGTATACTGATATCATTATTTTTTATATAACAACTCTGTTAATTAATTCATCCGTAAACCTTTTTATTAGTGAGTTCATCGGATTAATGTATTGTAAATATTATATTTCCGGTTATCCATAATTTTTCTTTATTGACAAATCAGGTTTATAGTTATAAACTCAATTAAAGGTTTATATCTATAAACCTTTGTCTTAGTATAGGGGGCAAGTATCATGAAATATCATATAAACGAAAGCGAATACAGGTTTATGTGTATCGTGTGGGACACGGAACCTGTGAACTCGACGGAATTGGCCAAACTGTGCGCCAATCGGCTCGGCTGGAAAAAGTCAACCACTTATACCGTTATAAGAAACCTGTGTAAGAAACATATTATATCCAATGAAAATGCGGTTGTTAAATCTCTGGTTTCCCGCAAAAGCATGCAAGTTCAGGAAAGTCATGATTTTTTGGAAAAGAGATTCCATGGGAGCCTGCCCGCATTTATCACAGCCTTTTTAGAAGGCAAGAAATTAACACGGGATGAAGCGGAATATATACAAAAACTCATCGACAATGCGGTGGAGGATAAATAAATGGCCAAATTATTTGAAATGATTTTGCAAAACAGTTTTGACGGTATTCTTTTCATGTTAATAATTTTACCGATAAGGCGGCTTACCAGGAACCTGTCAAAAATATATGTAAATGTTCTCTGGATTCTGCTCCTGATAGAATTATTGTTTACTCCCTTCGTCAAAAGTCCCTTTCAAACCGTACGGAACGTTACAGCCTTCAATTTTAAGGAAAAGGCCTTTCATAGCTCCGAAATCCTTGCTCAAAAGCAAATAAGTTATGACAGCCCGTATGCATCAAAGTCCGATATTAAGGCGAATTACGAGTATAACGCAGATTCCAATCCGGTAAATAATACACAGGAAACTGTCATCAATAAAGTTAATTCTATCGAAAACAAGACCGTATCCGCCGCTGCCAACGGCCGAATTCATGCCTTGAGCCGGTATGGATTATTGGATTATCTGTCTTATATATGGATCATGGGAATGACAATCCTAACCGTTGTTTTCCTGATACAGTATGTCAGATTAAGGGACAAAGTAAGCACGGCAGTTAAAATTGAGGATAATGTATGGGAAACATCAAATTATGATATCCCGTTTGTCATGCCCGGTATTCCGTCCAGAATATATATCCCTTCCGGAATTGCAGGCCGGCAGCTCGATTATATTATTGCGCATGAAAGGCAACATATCAGAAATCTTGACCCATTAAAAAAATGCGCTGCGACCGTTGCTCTGATTATCCATTGGTTTAATCCGTTTGTCTGGCTCGCTTTCTCCCTGATCGGAAAAGATATCGAAATGTATTGTGATGAACAGGTTTTAAAAGGTAAAGGTTTAACCGAAAAAAAACAGTATTCACAAACCATCCTGGATTTTGCTGAAAAAGCGAGCGGTTTATCGTTAACGATGAGTTTTTCCAAAAACAATGTTGAAAGCAGAATAAGACACATACTCTATTCAAAAAAACCACGTCTTATTATAAGCATTTTATTGGCTTTAATCGTCCTTTCCTGCGGAATCTTATTCTTAACCGCAAAGGAAAAGAGTACTGGTGAAACACGTAAAGATGATGCCGGTATAAGCGATACGGAAACCGAAAAGGAATCACTGACGAATAAACCGGCATCCGGTATTGGTATGACCTCCGATGCTGAAGAAACCGATAATGAAATATACGCCGATGATACTGATGACAATAAAATAAGCACCGGTAACATGACAGATACCGATACTTCGGAATCCGGTAACGAACCTTCAGCCGAAGAACAAATTAACGGGGACGAAGAAGAATACTGGGAAGACAAATTAATCGTCGGAACCACATTTGAAACGGACCCGTATTTATCGGATCGTATACGAAGCGCAAATAATTATGTCAATGATTGGTACAGTTTCCCTTTGCTCACTGAAGATATTATCGGAACGCCTAAGGAAGAAGAACTCAAAAACGCCGTCAGTTTAATCGGTGAAACACAACACTTTTTGTTATATGGCACCTCATATACGGAAAGCATGATTATAAAAACCCCTGACAACCGTTATGTATATGCTGAAGTTCCGTTTACTTCCAATTACCATGTACAGCCCGTTTTGAGTGAAACGGATTATGACCTGGACGGAGAAAACGAACTGGCAATTATCATCTATGTAATACATGGCACCGGCTGTTCAATAAGAACGCTATTCATGACAGATAAAGCAAGAGACGGAAAATGGTATCTGTACCAGCTTCGTGAGAGCGAATATCTGCCTCAAATCGAAGACAAATTTGACACCGTTTACTTAGATGACGGTATTAAGTTATTATTTGACGGTGAATATGTCGGCCGTACACTGCCCATGGATGATGAGTTCAGAAACGAAAGATCCAATTATAAATTTCAGGCAGGTATGCAGATTCAAATTCATTTCATAGAAGACAGGATTAAATTAAATGCGGAACTTGGCGGATATGCCGACGGCTTTTATGCGGGAGATTTTACAGGCCATAAAATAAATGCAGACATTATATATCTCGGTGAAGGGAAATGGGAACTAAAAGACTTCCGATATAGTAACGCTAATATAGATTGGGTTATTGAAAGTGCCCTGCCCTTGTACTTTTCAGGCCAAACACAGGATTTGAAACAATATTACCTGACAGACGGGGCCCAAATAAAAGGAAGCAAAGAAACAGACAGCAACATAACAATAATCGATATTTCATATCCGGTAGATAATTTGGACAGCGGTAAAACTGAAGCCATGGCGACAGTTCGGCTAGACGGAAGTGACTTTCCATGCCATGTAAAAATAGCCTTGAAGCTGTCGGATTCCTTAACCGATACCTGGAAAATAGCCGCTTTGATTACTGATAATCAGTGATCTTATTAATACAAATCTTATAATGACTTTCAATGATATACATATTAAATCTGTCTGTTACATAGACTGTCATCATTAAAGGAATCCGGCAATCGGTTTATTAATTAATATACCGGTTGCCGGATTCTTTCTGAACCAGGCTAAGTATTATCAATCAGCCCAATTTTCCGTTTATATTCATTAAGACAAATCAATGATCGGAATGTCCGGAAAATTATCCTCCAGAATATTTGCTGTGAGATTGTACCAGCTGCTGCACTTATTTAATATAATCGCATCGGATGTAACAACCTGATTCGAGCCTTCCAGAATAACGTCCACATTGTTTATTATCTCTACGTCCACTTTAAACGGATATCCGTTAAGCAGTTCATAAATCAGTGCCTTTAACCTGCCGGTATTGGACACGGGAGCATCAAGATAAAAAGCTGCTTCATTTATGTTTAGATTTATAAGATGTTCCCCAATCAACTGAATGGCAACAGCGGTTTCGTCAATTATACGATATGTTCCCCGTAATCCGGCCAAATCCCGAATTGTTCCGTCCATGCATTTTACCAGTGTTCCGTAAGAAAGGGCCACCTCCAGCGTAATGATGGTATTAAGGCCGTCAATAACCACTCTCCCCGACAATTGGTTTTTATTAAGCCGCTTTCCCTGTCTTAAATCAATTATCTTACGGGTTGCCGTTGCCCTTACTAATGCCAGCCTTTGCCGTTCGGAAAGCAGATAATGGTTGCCCACAAAAGTAGAAGCCCCTTTAATCGGATATCCCCGTTCGATAAGATAAAGGATATCCTGCTGTGCTTTTTTGAGAACGGCTATACTTTCACCGTTAAATTCCCTTTCGTCGTTTGGCATAAAGCCCCGCCTTGCATTCGCCATTTGAGACCTCATTTCTTAACGTTACTGCTTATGCAGGATTAAAAACGTAATTTTCTCCTTCAGCCCATTTATGCGTCTTTTCTGTTCCGGTTCCGTATTTATTCAATGCAAGCAGCTTTTTATAGTATACCCAACAATTGCAGATACTCCATATAATACGAAATATAATCCGTATTTACATGAATATCCTACCATGGAAGCCTTCCGCCGAGATAATCCAAATACAACGGTCTTTCCTCCACCTCCAGCTTCGTATCCAGGACCACATGAAGTATTCCTTTGGCCGATTCGGAGGGACCAATCTTTGCAGTCGTATCAAGGTGACCCCTCATATAAGTGGCCACATGTCCCGGATGTATGGCAATGACTCTGCCGCCTTTATCCCGAATGTTGTTATGAACAAGAGCCGACTGCATATTATTTGCAGCCTTTGACATACAATAACCGAACCAGCCTTCCCTATCGCAGTCTTTTATGCTTCCCGCCTCGGAAGAAATATTGACGATAGTTTTTAAACCGCTGTTCATAACCAGAGAATAAAGGGCATTGGTGACACGAAGGGTTCCTACAGCATTCACATTTATAACACGCAGAATTTCGTCAAAATCCAATTCGTCCCCAAGAACCTTTTCTATATCGCCAAGAATTGCGGCATTGTTAATCAACAGATCGATATGCGGCACAATACCGGTCACCCTGTCCTTCATGGCTTTTACGCTGTCATCATTGCTTATATCAAGATTAACTATTTCCAGCCGGTTACTGTAAATATCTCTGAGCCCGTCCACCTGCGTTTCCTTCGGGTTTAACCTGCAGGCCACCACAAAAAAATTTCTTTCCAGTAACTCCTTTACCAGTGCAAGTCCTAAACCGTGATCGGTTCCTGTAACAAGTGCGTACATCATAATCGCTAATCTCCTTTGTTCATTGTATTATATAATTCATTATGTCTCAATTGTCTGAACCTTCTATAGTTCCGGTATCATTTTAAATCCTCATCCGATGAATACGTCGTGAAATCCGGCAGTTCGTCCAGGGTAATAATTAAATCGCTGTTATACACACCGTTTAGATTATCGACATCGTTACCCATGATGAAGTCGGTATGCCAGATCATGAACCAGGACCAAAGGCAGCCGTCATCTGCAAAGTCTTCCACAGACGGAACATTTCCACACTCATGGAATGTCAGCGGTTTTCCCGCGTCAGTCACTTTCTCCAGCCTGTTCCATCCTTTTTTGTTGGTAGAATTGTCATAAGTATCGGAACCGATTATATCGCAGTATTCGTCTCCGGGATACCACCCGTTTTTGACTTCACCGGAATAACCGAGCACCCAAATCAGATTTGTCAGGTTATATTCGTTGGTAAATCTGTCATACATCATTCTCCACAATTTTATAAAATTTTCTCCGCCGCCTTTGCCCCACCAGAACCAGGCGCCGTCAAATTCATGAAACGGCCTCCATAGTACAGGAATACCTGCATCTCTTAGCTCCGTAAGCGCTTTGGCAGCTTTATCCCAATTATCCGTCATCGCTTCGTATTCCGGAGTCCCTTCCGTAAGCAGTTTGTCAAAATCAGGTATATCGTTTAATGATTCCTGATAGCCTTTCCCGTTTATGCCTGTATGCCAGCATATTGTTACAAGTCCACCCTTCTGCCACCATTCTTTAGCCCGTTCGACCACTCCGTCAAAATCACCGTTCATAAAATCCAGCCCTCTTATCGCAGGCAGTTTACCGGTTTTTTCCCGAATATAGTCCATTTCATAATCGGGGGTTCCCATCCAGGTTGACTCCTGTTGGGCTGACATAATTTTTTTACCGAAATTATCGCAAATATAGTCATAAACACGCTGTGTAATTTTGTCCGCATTTTTGTTTGATAAAGGATGTTTTCCGATATAATCGTTTAATTCGGTTGTTTCGGACGGCTGAGTATCATCTGTGCTATCCGGTACGTTATTCTCTGAAACCGTATTTCCCGATACAGCGTTTTCAGAAACCGTATCTTCTGATGTGGTTTTCTCCGAAACCGTGTTTTTTGTTTTACATCCGCTCAGATTAAATGTTATGATGGTTACGCAGGATACCAATGCCAATAATCTGTAAACTTTTGAACCCCAAATTTTCATGATTCTTTCTCCCATCTATGTATTTTATAAACCAAGGTATTTTAAACCAAGTTTCTTCAAAAATTCTTACCTCACTGCCAATCCCTAAGGTTTTTTAATTATTAAATATAATCACTATAATAAGCCCTGGGCAAATAGATTGGTACAGAATGCGGTTTTGATTTCATATATTGCAAATTAGCATTATTCTGCATAATAATATACAAAAATTGCACATATTCAATTATCATTATTTAATTAAATTATATCATATTTTATAAATTCAACAACTGTATGCTTTATTTTTTTGCATGATATTGTGCATGTTTACCATTTTTTGATTATTGCATATTGTTTTGCATTATACCTGGTTTATCATAACAAAATTTATTTCAGAAATTATTTTTCATGAGATAACCTCTTTCCGCTTTTATGATCCCATAGTCGCACTTTCACATATAAAACACACTCAAGTACCTTAAATTACGTATTGCGGAATAACCATAATTATTTATAATCAGTTTTATTTTATTACAGCCAGACAATAAACATAAAATCAAATTATAAAAACCTATAAATAGAAATGAACACTCCGCAGTTTGGTTACTGCACAGTGTTCATTCATTACTTGGGCATATTTATATATTGCCTGTAAGGACCTTAAGAATTCCCGATTTGGCTCTTCTCAGTTAAAATAGACCAGGCAGATGTATACAGTTTCGCCATTAATATAATCATCCAGATCAAAATAGGAATAACCGCCCCATGTCGATACTTTCACCGTAATCTTATCATTTATTTTATCTTCCTTAATTTCAGTCACTGTCACCCAATGCGTGGCAAAGGATCTCTGTACAAAACTATACCCATTCGGTTGCTGTACTTCGATATTTTTCAGATTGTTGTTGAATCCTATAAGCATTGCTACCGGAGAATTTCTGATCAGTCCATTTTTTATAAAGTCAGCAATATTATTTCTGCTGAATTTTGAATCCTCATTTACGCTATTATGTAAAGCACTCCTGCATACGGCTAATTTCTCCACACCTTGTCCTTTAAGGGAAACATTCCTGGACCTTGCGAATTTTTCTACGCCCCGTATGAATTTACTCATAGGCCAAATTCCCAGCGGGAAATTTTTGAACGGAATATAATAAGGCGACAAATACTTATACAAATCATACATATGTGCCAAAAAATTAGTTTTACTGAAATCTGGATAGTTATATAAACCGGAATACTTTATATCATTACCGGCCAAATAAGCCGTTATATTGGCAGCGGCAACCGTTCCGCATGCACCGTCCTGAGCCACTTTTTCCTTATACCACTCCTGATCACCACCATAATAATTCTTTCCGTCATCATCCCTTATCTCAACAAACTTAACCGAATCTTTCAGTGCGGTAACTGTTACATCCGGATATATCGGTCTTTTTTCTTCATGCTCCAAACAGACACATCCCCCTAAAGTTAATCATATATATTCAGTCAAATCATATATATTCCTCATCTATTATTTTATTACTGTCTGTTCTGTATTAGTATACCTATTGTCTATCAGTTTTAATAAGCAGCAAACCTTTCAATGATACCTCGTTACTGATTTAATTCCTTTTTTTCAATGGCAGCCAGGAAATGCTCATATATATTATGTTTTCTTGAACTTTCTATCAGGACTGCACCCGCACATTTTTCATAGAAACCGATCGGTCCCACCCCTCCTATAATCGCATATTGGTAACCTTCATCCCGTAATGCATGTAATGTTCTTAAAAGCAAGGCTTTACCTATTCCTTTACCCTGATATTCCTCCAATACCTTGGTGGGGCCGAAAAAATCAGGTGCGGTAGCATTATAGCAGGCATAGCCTATAATTTTACTTCCTTTGGCGGCGATAAAGCAGGAAATTGGCTTATTAGAAAAGCACACATCACATTCTCCGGCAGCATTTATGCCGGAATGAGTCTTAACCCATTCCACAATACGAAATTTATCCGGTGCCAGGGCACGGAATATTTCAATTCCGTCATCCTTAAGCCGATCAATAATCGGCCTGTAATCCTGAATATCCAGAAGATTAACCAACATATCCGCCATGATTATCTCCCCTTCTTTTTAATAATTCCAACGCCATTAATGTTATGCCGCTCACACTATCGTACTTGGCTTTTATAATTTTCAGTTGCGGATAGATCTTTAACAACCTGTTTTTCACTTTCATATAAATTGACTCAAAATTAGTTAAAATACCGCCTGTAAAGGCAATTTCCGAATTTTCCATATCAAGCTCCTTAATCACGGGAATCGCAAGATTTGTCAAAGCAAGCGCCGCCTTTTCTTCTATTTCAACTGCCTGACGGTCCTTCCGTTCAGCTGCTTTAATTAACAGCGGCGCGAATGCGGCAATCTCTTTTTTTCCTGTTGAAGGCTTATAAATATATTGGATAATATCTTCAACGGAATTACCCTGAAGCTTCTCCATGACCAAGTCATATAATATACTTTTTGGAATACGTTTATCATAACTTTTTACGGCCGCAGACAGGATATCTCTTCCTATGGCATAGCCGCTTCCCTCATCATCAATTATATGTCCCCAGCCTCCGGCACGATAAGAATGTCCCGACTCATTTCTCCCGAAGCATACGGATCCTGTACCGCTTACTAAAACCACACCCTCCGGCTTGCCCAAAGCCCCATATAAGGCGCCTTCATAATCTCCGAAAATTCTGATGTCACAGGTTAAGCCTTCATTTCGGATATTATTATTAAAGAATTCAACGGCCTTTGGGTTGGAAAGGCCCGCCGTTGAAATGCAGAGCATCCTGCACGCTTTAAGGCCGCCCGGGAGATTATCCATCATTGAAATCAGGGTATGCACTGTCTTTTTTAATTCATCTTCCGAATAACTGTTATAATTAAGCCCCAAGCTTTCGCTGTTAAGCAACACCTTACCGTCTAAACTTCTTGCCTGCAAGGCTGTTTTAGTGCCCCCACCGTCCCAGCCGACAACATAACTGTCCATATTCAATTACGGCTCCTTTCTTCAATCGCATAAATACAATTTTCGGGACCGGATATATATAATTTAAGTGCCCCAATACAGTTGTACTAAACCGTATGTTACAGGCTGACCGGCAGCCTTCCTTCCGGTTTGAACTGTCTTTCCAAAAGCCGGGCAATTGCCTCCAGGCTTTTTTGGGTATATTCATAAACAGCAATTCCATAAACCGAATCCGGCAAATCTCTAAGATCATACGGATTGCGTAAGGCAAATACTATTACCTTCCGATGTTTACAAGCAGCCGCCCTTATAAGATCTATCTGCCCCCTATTCAGGTGTCCGTTATAAGTGCCTATAAGGATACAACTGCAGCTTTCAGCATCCCGCAAAGCTTCCTCTATCTCTTCTTTTGTCGGATTAGGAGAAACTTTCACAGACATGCCACCAAGCCGTTGGGATAAAAATTCCGAGAAATGGATTTTTTCCATCCGGAGATTGGACACATTAGTTGCGCGAAACAGGGGAACACCTATAAACAAAGGCCTTTCTCCCAGATCCGGCAACTCATCCGTTGGCATATGAACCGGTGTTATGCTTTCCTTTAACAGTTGAAATGCTTTTTCTTTTCCCCATTCAACATCAAAATCGTTACACCCGCCTTTATTATATACAAACTTTTCCTTGTAAAGCAATATTCTTTCTACGGAAGCCCTCATCTCTTCTTTTGAGATCCTTCCTTCTTCCAGCTCACTCAGTAAAGCGTCCGATACTTTCCGGGCCATATCTGTGCTGTGGCATATACAAACCAGGTCCACTCCTGCCTTAGCGGCGCACAAGGTTCCCTTAAGCGTCCCATAATGGTCAGCAATTGCTTTCATCTCCATACTGTCACTTACTATAAGGCCGTTAAATTTAAGCTCCTCTCTGAGCAGGTTTATTAAAATTCTTGGAGACATGGTTGCTGGAAGATTGTCAGGCTCCAGCCTGGGAAAAAGAATATGGGATGTCATAATTGCCGGAACCCCGGCTTCAATCGCCTTAACAAAAGGAATCAGCTCACAATGCTTAAGCTCCTCCAAACTCTTGTAAATTACAGGCAAGCCCAGATGGGAATCCACATCGGTATCGCCATGGCCGGGAAAATGCTTGGCACAAGCAAGTACGCCGCCATCCAAAAGCCCTTTAATGTAAGCAGCGACAAATTCCGCAACCTGATCAGGCCTGTCCCCAAAGCTTCGTACTCCGATAACCGGATTATCAATATTGGAATTAACGTCTGCCGTTGGTGCAAAGTTAAAGTTAATTCCCACGGCTTTTAATTGCATTGCGGTAATTTTTGCCGCCCGGTAAGCATTCTCTTTCTTACCTGTGGCTGCAAGGGCCATTGCTCCGGGCATATTAACCCCGTCCTGATCCAACCTGGTTACCATGCCGCCTTCCTGATCCACACAGATAAATGCCGGTTTGCCTGTATGCTTTAATACCTCTTGCTGCAGATCCTCACATAGCTTTTTTACCTGTGCAAGGCCGGTAATATTTTCTTTAAATAATATAAAATTGCCTATTTTATAATTTTTTATAAGGTCAATAACATCCTCACTTATTTCCGTTCCGGCAAAACCTGCGACCATCCTTTGTCCTGCCTGCTCTCTTGCCGATAAATTACTCATGGCTATCCTCCTCATTTATAGATATGATACTTTTCCTTTTTTTCTCTGAACTTTCGTAACCCTTCTTCATTTTCTTTTAATATCCCGTCACTGGTCCAGTAAGTATTTTCAATAATGTTGCCGCCGGATAACAAGCTGATAAACGGTAAATATTTAAAATCATTAGGATACAAATCCCGAATAGTTTCCAGCAATACAAGGCCTGTTCTATAACTTTCGAAAGCATAATAATCCGTTATATGAATGTGAATCCCATTGCAAGGCACTCCACTGTATTTTGAACTGGTCGGTGTAAAATAGGCAGGCGTAAAATTCACTCCCGGCAATTTTCTGTTTCTTAGTTTCTCGACCAGCCTGCCTGCATTGATAAAAGGGGCACCAATAATTTCAAAGGGGCAGGATGTTCCCCTGCCCTCGGAAATATTGGTTCCTTCAAACAGGCAAATGCCAGGATATAACAGGGCAGTTTCAAATCTTGGAATTCCGGGACTTGGCATAACCCAGATTTGACCGGTCTGCGTAAAAATCTCATCCCTTGACCATCCTTCACAAGGTATTACAACCAGGTCACAACCCAACTTTCTTTCTTCATTTACCATAATCGCCAGCTCACCCGGGGTTAATCCGTAACGGACCGGAAGAGGATAAGCACCGACGAAGCTTTGATATTCAGGTTTTAGAATATCCCCTTCTATAATATTGCCCCCCAACGGATTGGGCCGGTCAAGAACAATCAGTTGCTTTCCGGCTTTTGCGCAGTCCTCTAAAGCATAAATCAGAGTTGAGACGAAGGTATAATACCGGACTCCCAGGTCCTGAAGATCATAAACTACTGCATCCACTTGTTCCAGCATTTCTTTAGTCAGCCGTTTTGAATCGCTTTTATATAAGCTATAAACCGGTACGCCGGTGGCATCGTCTATATAATCCTCAACCTGCTCACCTGCAGCTTTGTCCCCCCGAACTCCATGTTCCGGCCCAAAAAGCGCGGTAAGCCGAAAATGTTTATGTAATATATCAATTGTCGATATCAAATCATTGTTGACACTGGATATTGAGCAAATCAAGCCTATTCTTATGCCGGACAGCAAATCGCCGTATTCCAGGATTCGGTCAATCCCTTTCAGCATTTCGATATCTCCTCCCCCGTTTTATATGGCAGTATTATCAAAATCCAAAGTAAATATTGACAGATTCCAAAACATGCAGTTAAAATTAATTCATGATAATTTAAAAATTACGAAACTTTATTTCAAAGGAGAGCCTCTATGAATAAATTGTATTCTTTGGCTTCAAAGAGTTCTCACCTTGCAATCGGACTAATGAGCGGTACCTGCACCGACGGAATTGACGCAGCCCTGGTCCGAATTGAAAACTTCGGTACTGACACAAAAGTTCGTTTAATTGAATTTGTAACAATACCATATGAACCATCCTTAAGGACACTCCTGCTGGACTTAAGCAAGGGTAACAGCTACGGAAGTGAGCTTGTTAGTAAAGTTAATTTTTTATTGGGGCATCTCCTGGCTGAGGCCTGTCTTAAGGTTTGCAAAAAGGCTGGCATAGATCCTTCTCACATTGATTTTATCGGAAGTCATGGTCATACCATATTCCATCAGCCTGACCCCGTTCTGTTCTTTAACCGTACTGTCCGCTCAACATTACAAATCGGAGAAGCGTCTGTAATCAGTGAAATTATGAATTGTCCCGTAGTTTCCGACTTCAGGGTTCGGGACATGGCCGCAGGTGGACAGGGAGCTCCTCTGGTACCGTATACGGAGTATCTTTTATACGGTAAAAAGGGCAAAAACATAGCACTACAGAATATCGGCGGCATAGGCAATATAACCTTCCTGCCGGCGGACGGTGATATTAATAATATAATCGCCTTTGATACCGGTCCGGGAAATATGATCATCGACGCATTAGCAGACATCTACACCAATCACAGGCTAACCTATGACAAAGAAGGCCGGATTGCAGCAAGCGGTACCGTACAAGAGGAGCTTTTGGAATACCTTTTGCGGGATGAATATATATACAGAAAAGCTCCAAAAACTACAGGCAGAGAACATTATGGCGCCGACTTCGTTAAGGCTTTATTGCATCATGCAGAAAACTGTCATTGCAGTATGGCTGATATAATAGCTACGGCAACGATGTTTACGGCAAAATCCATTGAAATCGGCATAAAAAATAATCTTCCCCAAATGCCTGATGAACTGATCGTGGGTGGCGGAGGCAGCCTTAACAAAACATTAATGGCATTTATTAAAGCATGCCTACCAATGTGTAAGGTTATAACCAATGAAGATCTGGGGCTTAACAGTAAAGCTAAAGAAGCAATCGCCTTTGCGGTTCTTGCCAACGAAACAATCCATGGTCAGTGTAACAATGTACCTGCCGCCACCGGTGCCGGACATGGTGTGATTATGGGCAAAATTACTCTATAATTAAAAACAGAAAGGTTGGTTGACTTATATGACAAACATTGAAGTTAAAACACGCAGTATTATGGACAGCCTCAGCAATTCTGAAAAGAGGGTTGCCAATTATCTGTTAAATAATATAGAAAATATATTTTCCAAACCGATTGCACGCCTTGCCGAAGAAGCCGGAGTCAGTCAGGTTACTTGGATTCGTTTTTGCAAGGCCCTCGGATTTAACGGATTAAAGGATTTGAAAAAAAGCTTATTTTTGGAGTTAAACAACACTAAAAACGATGACAATCCAGAAACTCTTGTCTTCTCCGATATAAGAGAAAACAATAGTATTGAAACAATCTGTAACACCATTAAAAACACAGCAGTTAAAGCAATCGAAGATACTATGAAGATTATAGATTACAATAAGCTGTCAGAAATCATAAAAGTTATTGAAAGGGCTGACTGTGTTTATCTCTTTGGTGTCGGCGCGTCAGGTATTGTCGCTGACGATTTATACCGGAAGCTGTTACGTATAAAAAAGAACAGTTGCTTTAGTTATGATGCTCATACCCAGCTCACCTACGGAGCCAATCTGACTCCAAAGGATATCGCAATTCTTTTTTCCTATTCAGGAACAACAACCGAAATCCTGGAAATCCTCGCCCTTGCCAAAGCAGCAAATTGCCCGACGCTGGCCATAACCAAATTTGCAAAAAGCCCGCTGGTTGAAGGAGCTGATTATTCCATCCATATATCAACTCCGGAGGTGGATCTTAGAAGTGGTGCTATGAGCAGCCGTTTGGCTCAATTAACCATAGTGGATACCTTATTCACCATATTTGCCAGCAGAAACTATACAACAATTGAAAAAAATTTAGAGCAAAGCTATGCAGCCTGCAAGACTCACAAAAAGTGAGCATAAACAGCCGGCAGCCAAATACCGACTGAATTATTATAAACCTGAATTCTCTTCCAGAATAGCATTTATATTACCGTTTGTCTCTGCAAGAATTTTCTCCGCTTCCTTGCTGTCGCAATTACGTTTTATCATAACAATGGCTGTTTTGACGGAATAATCACAGCTTAACAGAGCCCTTTTAGCTTCATCCTCCGAAGCACCTGTTGAACTCATAACTATGGATACCGCTCTTGCCTTCAATTTACTGTTGGTAGCCTTCAGGTCTACCATCAGGTTACTGTATACCTTACCAAGTTTTATCATGACAGTCGTACTTAACATGTTTAATACTAACTTCTGTGCCGTACCGCCTTTTAAACGGGTGGAGCCGGTGATTACCTCAGGGCCTGTTTCAGGTTCTATAGCTACATCCACAAGCTTGCTTAATATTGAATCCGGACAGCAGGTTATACTAATGGTTTTGGCCCCAATGCCTGCCGCATATTTAACCGCCCCGACGACATAAGGGGTTCTGCCACTGGCTGAAATTCCGACCAATACATCCTTATTGCTTAAATGAATCGCTTTAAGATCCTCCTGCCCCATAAGTTCATTATCCTCAGCTCCTTCCACCGCCTTCACGAAGGCACTCGCTCCCCCGGCCATGATAGCTTGAACCATCTCCGGATCCGTGCCAAAAGTCGGAGGGCATTCTGCTGCATCTAAAATCCCCAATCGTCCGGAAGTACCGCATCCGCAGTATATTAATCTGCCCCCATTCGAAAGGGCATGATATATGATCTCAACCGCTTTTTCTATCTGATCCAGCTGTTCTTCTACAGCATAGGGTACCTTTTTATCTTCTTCGTTCATAATACGCAGTATATCCCGGGTCTTAAGCATATCTATTTTTTCGGTCCGCTCATTCTTAAGTTCGGTTTTTAACGTACTAATCTCCATCATTTATTTTCACCTCTGCAATTTTCAATACTTATTCAGCCACCCGCCAACTTAATCATCCTTTTACTGAGCCCACTGTCATTCCCTTAACAAAATACTTCTGTAAAAAAGGATATAATATGATAATCGGCAAGGTAGATGTAATGATGACTGCCGATTTAATTGACAACGCAATCGTGGCTTTATCTGCCGACCCGGCAGCGTCCCCAAGCATGGCTGTACCGTTGACAATATTTCTCAATATCAACATAACCGGGAACTGATTAGTTTTAAGGTAAATCAAGCCGTTAAACCAGTCGTTCCAGAAAAATACCGCCGTGTACAGTCCAATGGTAGCCAGTCCGGCCTTGGAAAGGGGCAAAACAATTCTGTACAGAATTCCAAAATAGCCCAGGCCGTCAATTAAAGCAGCGTCTTCAATTTCCTCAGGAATTGTCTTAAAGAAATTAATTAAGACAATCAGATTAAACTGATTTATCGCAAACGGGATCAGCATAGCCAATCTGGTTCCGGTCAAACCTATACTTGAGACCAGCAAATAATTAGGTATTAATCCCCCTGAGAAAAACATGGTGAAAATGACAAATTTCATTATAATGCTTTGCCCTCTCAAATGAACTTTTGACAACGGATATGCAAAAAGTGTGGTAAGCGTCAAAGATATAAGGGTTCCGAAAAATGTATAAAAAACTGTGTTTCCATAGGCCTTAAAAAAATCAGGATATGTAAATATCTTTTTATATGCTTCAAAATTGAACCCTTTTGGTATGAAAATCACCTTGTTATTAATAATTGAATTCGAATCGGATAAAGAAACTGCCAGCATATAAATAAAGGGCAATAAGCATATCATTAAAGTTAAAATCATTACAATATATATGATTATATCAAATATTACATCTCCAACTGAACGTTTCTTTTTCATTTCAACACTCCTAATAAATTCCATCTCCGGTTAATTTTTTGCTGACTTTATTTGAAGTTGAAACTAAAATCAAACCTATAATACCGCTAAACAAACCTATTGCTGTAGCATAGGAATAATTCTGATTTGCGAGCCCCGTCCGATACACCAGTGTATCAATGATATCACTCACCGATGAATTTGAAGGTGTAAACATAAGCAGAACCTTTTCAAATCCAAGACTTAACATGCGGCCGATATTCAGAATAAGCATTACCATAATGGTAGGTAAAATAGACGGTATGGTAACATACCATATCTGCTGCAATCTGGTCGCACCATCAATTTTCGCCGCTTCGTACAAATCAGGATTAATTCCAGTGATAGCCGCCAAATAAATAATTGCAGTCCAACCGGTAAACTGCCATGTATCTGTTATGATATACAGCAGGCGGAAATACTTCGGCTCATTCATAAAATAAATCGGCTCAATATTAAAAACAGAGGTTAAAAAGTTATTCAGCAGACCCGAACTTGGAGATAATATTTCTTTAAGTATGGCAATTACAACAACCGTTGATATAAACCTTGGCATATAGGATACGGTTTGTACCAGCTTTTTAAATTTCAGGTTTCGTACTTCGTTTAATAAAATTGCAAAAATTATTGGTATCGGGAAATTAATCAGTAAATTTTCAAATGAAAGGATTAGGGTATTGCGAAAAGCCCGCCAAAAGGCCGGATCCCTCATAAAACGTGAGAAATAATGAAAACCTACCCATTCGGTCCCAAAAGGCCCCAAACCCGGCCTGTAACGGCGAAAGGCCAGTATATTACCAAACATGGGAATATATTTAAAAATAATAAAGTACAGAATCGGCAGTACCATCATGGCGTAAAGCTGCCAATACTTTCTGAAGTATTTTGTAATGGGTTTCCTCGGCATGACAGTCTCAGGCTTATCTTTTTTTAAAGCCATTATGTAAAACCTCCTATTTTATATAGAGACTACCTTTTTTAAAAGGTAGTCTCTTTCATTACAATTAGACTTAATATATTATTTTCTTAAATTATCGTTATATATCCTGCAGAATTCCTCTATTCCCAAATTCTTCATTTCATTTACATAAGTATCCCAATCTTTTTCTATATCCTTTTTGCCTGTAAGAAATGCATCAATCCATACTTCAAATGTATCTGCCAGAGGTGTCTGAAGTGTAGCTGCTTCTTCCGCTGTCAGATCGTCGAACAACGGTGTCGGAGGTATGCTCTGAATTGCGTCATCCATAGCGGCCACTTCGGCATTAATTCTGGAATAATTTTCATCATATTTGGTCATTTCATTGGCGTTAATCCAAACAAGCTGCGTGACATCAGAGCCACAGCCGTATTTAATCTGCATGCTCTTATAAATACCCTCCGGAGCATTTACAATTTCATCCGTATATTTGATTTTTCCGTCTTCAACTGTATAGGTTATGCCCTCTACACCAATACTCCATAATTTATATCCTTCCTCGGAGAAGAACACTTCATCAATCGTACGAACCAAACGCTCAAAATCAGGTCTCTTTGCTGTTTTTGCCGGGAATATTATACCGGAACCTGTCTTGCTTTTTGGCTGATGATGGGCGCCTGCCGGACCTTCCAAAGGAGGATACATCTGTAA